>Ga0155544_144_pt1 | contig 31038 bp, 52 predicted proteins | sample RifCSPhighO2_12_FD_107201 | JGI IMG/M metagenome (GOLD analysis project Ga0155544, IMG submission 107201) | Candidatus Beckwithbacteria bacterium RIFCSPHIGHO2_12_FULL_47_17
AACTCTTTTATAAAAATATATAAATATATCGGGTTTATAATCGGTGCCGATGAATGAAGCATTGCACCAATTTATTAGAAACCTTGAAGGGCTTAAGGGTATTACCTATGGTGAATTTTCTTTAGATTTTCTATATGGCCGGCAAAATCCCTTTGGTGAATTCGGCGTGTCTGAAACAGTGATAGATAGCCGACCGTACTACAGGGGTTGGATTAATTATCCTCACCCCACACCTGATAGTTGGCCCGGTTGGGTTCGTTTAAAGGTTAAATTTGCCCAAGACCCGGAACCATTACTGTTGCGTCCGGAGCAAACCGCTCAACTTCTGGCCCAGCGCCCTTACGACGAGGTTTGTTTATTGTTGAGCGATGGGACGATAAACATTCCGGTTAAAGCAATGTCCCAGGCGCCGAACCTGTTACGGCAAATGGAGTATGCCTATCTTCTAAAAAGATCCAAAAAGGGTGAACTAAAACTAATCCGACGATAAAACCTACGTTTACACAACGCTACAGCGTCGCCAAAACATAGATTTATCTCCCTGAAGGCCTTAAGCTATTTACATTTTTTCAACCACACTGCCAGAGGAATATCCGATTTTTCAATCATCCTTTTGGCATTACTGGGATAAATAGTTTTTGAGTTGAAAATTACTTGCAAAAATTTTACCTCGCCACCGATACCCAGCCGTATTTGACTAATAATCTGGCGCATTTTCCCGGTTTTAAGTTTTTGGGCAGCATCGAGCTTGTCTATAAATAAGAAAGGCTATTGTCAGAATATGGCTGATTCGTAAATGAGAAAGTGCTTAATTCTTGATGGCGATATCTTTTTTTAGTTGCCAACTTTCGGAATAACTTATCAATACTGATCTTTTCTAAAATATCTAAATATTTTTTATCAACGGGCAAATTCAAGTATTTGTCCGAAAGCTTCTTTTTTCTCACGGCTTTTAAGTAAGATGTGGCCGCTTCATAAATGCTTTTCTTCAATTTTTCCGGATTTTTACCATATTCGACCAAGTCAAAGTTTAAACACGCCGCCGCGTATTCAGACTTTTCTTTGTAGATGATAAAGTGCAATACGCCACTTTTTTTGGTGTTATACACTGCGGGAATCATATAGTTAATTATGGCACATTGTGTCAACAATGTCTTAACCTTTTGTTTTTTCCAAAGAGAGGAGTAATATTTTGCCAATGAAAGACATTTTAACTCTTGGCCAACAACAGAAGCAAATGGGCGGAATGGGAAGACTAGCGCAAGCCGGAACCAAAGCAGAAGCAGAGGTTTTGACGATTGTTATCACACCCGGTGTGTGATGATGTTCCGACTTTACTGGGTCGTCTCTTGCGCTTCCTTGGCCTTGGTTCCATATTTAAATCCTTACCTTGACAATTTTTCCTTGTTTTGATAGTGTTTCCTTACGATGCCGCAATTAGTGACGATTACCAGCAAAAGACAGTTAACGATTCCGGTTGATTTATTTCGGAAATTAAATCTGGAAGAGGGACAACGACTGCTGGCTTACCGGGAGAATCGGGCAATCAAACTTGAGCCGGCTACCGCCCTGGTGGAGCAATTAGCCGGGTCAATCAAAATTCCGGCCAGGTTTAAAAAGCAGTCTTTAGACAAAATCATTGATAGGGCCAAAAAAGACCGCTTTAAAAAATAAATGATTTTTGTTGACACCAATTACTTCTTAGCCTGGCTGCTTGAAGAACGGGATCAACAGCACCGACAAGCCAAGGAATTATTTCAAGAGGCCGCGGCGGGCAAGAAAGAGTTAATCAGCTCGATGATAGTTTTTTTTGAGATTTATTGGGTGCTGACCTCTTTTTACGCTAAGAAGAAAGCCGAAATTGTCAGCGTGTTAGATAATTTATTAAAGTTGAGCTTTATTAAATGGGAAAACCGGAATTTGTTAGTCGAATCGATGGCTATTTTTACCGCCACCAATTTAGATTTAGAAGACAGCTATAATTTGGCTTTCATTAGAAAAAATAAAATCAGATCGGTCAAAACTTTTGACAAACAACTTCTTAAAAAAATTTAGGCTGTATCTCTACTTGCATTTACCTCAGAGAAAGAGTAGTATTTGGCCAAATGGCAGAAGCATTTGGGGCACAACAAGCGGCGATGGGGGCGGCCGGATTTGAAAATAGGGCCGGTACTCCTCCGGTTTTTTCACCGGTTGAACCGGCTCCTCCTGGAGTTTTGGTTAACTTGCTGGACATCGGCCAACAACAGGAACAAATGGGCGAAATGGGAAGACTTGCGCAACCCAAGACCGAAGCAGAAGCGGTAACACCCTAAACCTACGTTTTCTCAACGCTACAGCGTCGCCAAAACATAGGTTTCTACTCTGAAAACTACTCGCTGGCTATGCAGACAATTTTCACTTCTTTTACCGTTTGCCCGTTCACATCAATTCTTAATTCTACCGCTTGACCAGCCTCTCTAAACCTAAATTCTGCTCTGCCGCCCGGATTTACTGCTTGTCCCGATAATACAACCACTTCTTGTTCATTGATATATTGGTCATCACCCCATAGTATTTTTTTATTTCCTTCCCAAACTTCGACTTCGCTGCCGACATCACTGATAACAGCGATACCATTGGGTAATCCTGCTTGGCTGAAAAAAATCTTATTTTCGCCGGCTTCCCAAAGTGAAACTTCACTGTCAGGCTAACCGGTAACCGTTAATGGATGTTCTCTCCAGCCGCGCTTTGTTTCCCGCTCTTTGCCGCTGTTGCCTTCGCGGGTTAAAACTTGAATAAATAAATTATCATTATTCATAATAAAAATCTCTGCTTCGGGCAGAGACAACGTCAATATACTCCAGCCTCGACAAAAGTCAAGAGGTTGTGTTACAATCGGGCTAATTAAGTTAGAATATCATTAGTCTGAAAGCACTAAACTGCTGGAAGAGGCAGTTTTTTTATGACTGATCAATCAAATACCGCCAGCAAGCGGCACGTGCCGCTAAATTTAATCAGAAACATCGGCATCATTGCCCATATCGATGCCGGCAAAACCACCACTACCGAGCGGATCCTGTTCTATACCGGTAAAACCTACAAGCTTGGCGACATTGATGCCGGCACTACCCAAATGGATTGGATGGAGCAGGAAAAAGAGCGGGGCATTACCATTGTTTCGGCGGCGACCACCGCCTTTTGGACTCCGGTCATGCCCGGCGCCGCCACCCAGGAAGAATACCGGATCAACATTATTGATACTCCCGGCCATGTCGACTTTACCGCCGAGGTCGAACGCTCCCTCCGAGTTCTTGACGGGGGGATTACTGTTTTAGACGCCGAAGAGGGGGTCCAATCCCAATCGGAAACCGTTTGGCACCAAGCCGATAAATATAACGTTCCCCGCCTCTGTTTTGTCAACAAAATGGATAAATTGGGAGCCGATTTTCTGGCTACAGTCACCGATATTAAAGACCGTCTCGGCGCCCACCCGGCGATTATGGCCCTGCCGATCGGGGCCGAATCGGCGTTCAAAGGCGTCGTCCTGCTGCTCGAGCAAAAAGCGATGATTTGGCACGGCGACGAAACCGGCGCCAAATACGATATCGTCGATATTCCCGAAGACATGAAAGTCGAGGTTAAAAAATACCGAACTCTTTTAATTGAACAAATCAGCGAGCACGACGACAAATTATTGGAAAAATTCTTAAAAGGCGAGGAATCGACTCTTGCCGAACTCCAGCAGACTTTAAGAAAAGCAACCCTGGCTTATAAACTGGTGCCGATTTACTGTGGTTCGTCTCTAAGAAATAAAGGCGTCCAGCCTTTGCTTGATGCCGTGGTTCATTATCTGCCCAGCCCTTTAGACATTAAGGACGTTACCGGTATCCACCCCAAAACCGGAGGTCAGGAAACCCGGTCCAATAAAGTCGAAGCGCCGTTTTCCGCTCTGGCTTTCAAGGTTCAAACCGACCCGCACGTCGGCCGCTTGACATATATCCGGGTTTACTCGGGGACATTAAAATCCGGCAGCTATGCTTACAATTCCACCCGGCGGGAAAAAGAGCGCGTCGGCCGCCTGCTGTTAATGCATGCCAACACCCGCGAGGAAATTCCCGAAGCCTTTGCCGGGGAAATCGTCGCCGTCGTCGGCTTAAAACAAACTACTACCGGCGACACTCTTTGTGACGACACCCACACGATCATTTTAGAGGGCATCTCTTTTACCGACCCGGTTATCTCCCTGGCGATTGAACCCAAGACCAAGGCTGATCAGGAAAAAATGGGTTATGCCCTCAAGCGTTTGGCCGACGAAGACCCGACTTTTACCATCAAGTCCGATCCGGATACCGGTCAAACTTTAATTTCCGGCATGGGCGAACTGCACTTGGAAATTTTAGTCGATCGGATGAAGCGCGAGTTTAAAGTTGAAGCCAACACCGGCCGGCCCCAAGTTGCCTACAAAGAAACCGTCACCAAAACCGCCGAGGCCGAAGGCAAGTATATTCGTCAGTCCGGCGGCCGCGGCCAGTACGGCCACTGTTTCCTGCGGATTGAACCCCAGGAGCGGGGTTTGGGCTATGAGTTTGTCTCCGAAGTCGTCGGCGGTTCCATTCCCCGGGAGTTTATTCCGGCGATTGCCAAAGGCGTTAAAGAAGCGCTGGAAAACGGGGTGATTGCCGGTTACCCACTAGTGGATATGAAAGTTTTCGTCACTGATGGTTCTTATCACGAAGTCGATTCCTCGGAAATTGCCTTTAAAATTGCCGGTTCGAAGGCGCTCCAAGCGGCCGTTAAAGCCGCCGGCCCGGTGCTTTTGGAGCCGATCATGAAAGTGGAAGTCTCCACTCCGGAAGCGTTCATGGGGGAGATTATCGGCGATTTGTCCAGTAAGCGGGCGCAAATTTTAGGCACCAATAAACGGGGAAAAATCACCGTGATTACCGCCTTGGTGCCTTTGGCCGAGCTGACCCAATACGTTACCGTCATCCGGTCAATGACTCAAGGCCGGGCCAGTTTTTACATGGAGCCGTCGCACTATCAGGAAGTGCCCAAGAACATTACCGAAGCAATTATTGCCAAAAACCAGCCCCATGAGGTACAATAGGGGCAGCTGATTAATTAGTAAATTTTTTAAGGAGAAAATATGGCGACATTTCAACGCACCAAGCCGCATATCAATGTCGGTACCATCGGTCACGTCGACCACGGTAAGACAACTTTGTCGGCGGCGATTACTCAATATTTGGCCAAGAAAAACATGGCTCAAGCCATGAAGTTTGAAGACATTGATAAATCCCCGGAAGAGCGGGAACGGGGTATTACCATCTCGATTACTCATTTAGAGTACGAGACGGAGAAACGCCACTATGCCCACATCGACTGCCCGGGTCACAAAGACTATATCAAGAACATGATTACCGGCGCGGCCCAAATGGACGGCGCTATCTTGGTGGTGGCCGCTACCGACGGCCCGATGCCTCAAACCCGCGAGCACATTTTGCTTGCCCGCCAGGTTAACGTGCCCGCTCTGGTGGTGTTTCTTAATAAGGTCGATGCCGTCGACGACAAAGAGATGGTCGACTTGGTCGAAGAGGAAATTCGGGAACTGTTAACCAAGTACGAGTTTCCCGGCAAAGACATTCCGATCATCCGCGGCAGCGCTTTGAAAGCGCTCGAGGGTGACGCCGAAGCCCAAAAGTCAATCGAGGCGTTGTTGAAGGCTTTGGACGACTACATTCCCCAGCCGGAAAGGCCCCTGGACAAGCCGTTTTTAATGGCCGTCGAGGACGTCTTCTCGATCAAGGGCCGCGGTACGGTCGCTACCGGCCGGATCGAGCGGGGCAAAGTCAAGGTCGGCGAGGAAATCGAGATCGTCGGCTTAAGACAGTCGAAAAAGTCCACGGTTACCGGAGTCGAGATGTTTCGGAAACAGCTTGATGAAGGTTTGGCCGGGGACAATGTCGGCATTCTCCTGCGGGGAATTGAAAAAGACGACATTGAGCGCGGCCAGGTTTTAGCCAAAAGCGGCTCGGTTACCGCCCATACCGAGTTTGAGGCCCAAGTCTATATCTTGAGCAAAGACGAGGGTGGCCGGCACACGCCGTTTTTTACCGGCTACAAACCCCAGTTTTACATCCGCACCACCGACGTGACCGGCGAGGTCACTTTGGAAAAGGGCGTAGAAATGGTTATGCCCGGTGATAACGCCAAGATGAGCGTCAAACTGATCCAGCCGGTAGCCCTGGAAGAGGGTTTGCGGTTTGCCATCCGCGAGGGCGGTTTAACCGTCGGCGCCGGCGCGATCATCAAAGTCGTCAAGTAAGCCAGAAGATTACTAATTAGTAAAAATTGTGACACTGTGTCACTGTGACACAGTAGATTTTTATGCCAAAAGGCAGAATTAGAATAAAACTGAAAGCCTATGATCATCGGATCATCGATGAATGCTGCCAAAAAATCCTCGATTCGGCCATGTCCACCGGAGCCAAAGTCGTCGGCCCGGTGCCTTTGCCGACGCAAAGAAAGCTGATCGTTGTTACCACCAGCCCGCACGCCGACAAAGACGCCCGGGAGCATTTTCAACTGCTAACCCACAAGCGCCTGGTCGACATCATCGACGCTACCGATAAAACCATTGACAGTTTAATGCACCTGGAACTGCCCGCCGGAGTGGGAATCGAAATTCGGATGTAAAGACATGGATACATTTTTTGCCACTAAAATTAACTCCAGCGCCATTTTTACCGATAAGGGTCGGCGTCAAACAGTCACTTATTTAAAAGCCGAACCCTTAATCGTTAAGCGGGTTATGCCAAATATTGTTGTTTGTGCCCTCGCTCGTAAGCAACTTAAGGAACTTAAGGACCCTGAAGCTTCCAACTTTAAACCCGGCGACCAGATCAAGGCCGGCGACATTTTTACAGTCGGCGATATCGTCAAAGTCAGCGGTATTAGTAAAGGCCGCGGTTTTGCCGGCGTGGTCAAACGCCATGGCTTTCACGGCGGCCCCAAAACCCACGGCCAGTCGGACCGGCACCGCGCTCCCGGGTCAATCGGCATGCGCACTACCCCGGGCCGGGTCTGGAAAGGCAAACGCATGGCCGGCCATTACGGCGTGGACACGGTCACGATTAAGAATTTACAAGTCATTAATCTCGATGAAGCCAACAATCTGGTGACTGTTTCCGGGACGGTTCCTGGCAGCCGCAACGGTTTATTAACTCTGACAAAACTATGACCATGATTCCGGCGTTTTCTACCAGTGGCACCAAATTAACGGCGGTCAAGGCCAGCGACAAGGTCTTTAAAGCCAAAATCAACCCGGCTTTAATGGCCCAGGCAGTCAAGGTGTATCTGGGTAACCAGCGGGCGGCATCGGCCTCAGCTAAAGATAGAAACGATGTTGCCGTCACCCACGCCAAAGTCTGGCGCCAAAAAGGTACCGGCCGCGCCCGCCACGGCTCGCGCAACGCTCCGATTTTTGTCGGCGGCGCCAAAGCCCACGGCCCGTCGGGCACCCAAAACCACTACAGAAAACTGAGTAAAAAACAAAAACAAGCCAGTTTACACTCCGCCCTTTCCCTCAAGTTTAAAGAGGGTAAAATTTTAGTGGTTGTCGGTTTCGACAAATTGGAACTAAAAACGAAAAAGTTTAACCAGGTAGTGGCTAAATTAAAACTGGAACCGAACCACCTGCTCTTGCTTCTTGATAAGTCCCAGTCAAAAATGCGCCGCGCCGTCAAAAACTTACCATTTATGGCCACCGATTTGCCAAACAATTTAACTACCTACAGTGTCCTTCATGCCCGGACGCTGATTTTTACCAAGGAAGGCCTTAAGTGTCTCAACTAACTTTGCTCAAACCATTGATTACCGAAAAGACTATGCGTTTGGCCCAGGCCGGACAATTTACCTTTATCGTGGCCATGGCTAGCGCCAAACCGGCGATTGCCCAGGCTGTCGAAGAGCAGTTTAAAGTCAACGTGATCAAGGTGGCGACCAGCGGCGTCAAAGCCAAAATCAAAAGAACCGGCAAAAGACGCTTGATGGCTAAAACACCGGAGAGAAAGAAAGCCATGGTGACTCTTAAACCCGGCCAAATGATTGAATACTTCAAGTTGCCGGAGAAAAAGGAGAAAAAAAAGAAATGAAACGGTCTAAAGCCACCAATCCTTCCCGCCGCCATCGGCTCGATATTAACTATCGGGAGGTGTTAACCGGAGTTCGTCCCCAAAAGCGCCTCCGGGTCAAGTTCAAAACCCGCGCCGGCCGGAATCACTCGGGCAAAGTCACCATGCGCCATCAGGGCGGCGGCCACAAACAGCTCTACCGGATTGTCGATTTCAAGCGGGATAAGCGGGACATTCCGGCCAAAGTCAGGAGCATTGAATATGATCCCAACCGTTCCAGTTTTATCGCCCTACTTGTCTATATTGACGGGGCTAAGCGCTACATCCTGGCTCCCGAGGGTATGAGTGTTGGCCAAACGGTCATGTCCGGTCCCAAAGCGCCTTTGCGTCCGGGTAACGCCCTGCCTTTAAACCACATTCCCGTGGGGACGCCGGTTCACAACCTGGAAATCACTCCGGGTAAAGGCGGCCAATTGGTCCGCTCGGCCGGAGGCAGCGCCATTTTGCAAAGCAAAGACAAGTTTGCCGTTATCAAACTCGCTTCGGGCGAAGTCCGGCAGCTGCCCCTTGCCTGTTATGCTACAATTGGCACGGTCGGTAACGCCGATCACCAGAACATTGAGTTAGGTAAAGCCGGCCGCAAGCGCCACCTGGGGATTCGCCCCACGGTCCGCGGGACGGCTCAGCACCCCGATTCTCACCCCCACGGCGGCGGCGAAGGCCGCTCCGGCATCGGTCGGCCGTCACCGGTGTCGCCTTGGGGCAAGAAGACCCTGGGGAAAAAGACCCGGAAACTCAAGAAATATTCAAATAAATATATTTATGGCAAGAAGCAGTAAAAAAGGACCATACGTAGACGAGAGACTCTTGGCAAAAATTGCCAAGATGAAAGCGTCCGGCAAAAAGGAGTCAATTAAAACCTGGCTTAGGGCCAGCCAGATTGCTCCCGAGTTTGTCGGGGTTACCTTTCAGGTGCACAACGGCAAAAAATTCATCGACGTCTTTATCAATGAGGCCATGGTCGGCCACCGCCTGGGTGAATTTTCCCCCACCCGGAATTTTCGCGGCCACGGCAAGATGGTTAAAAGAACTGTTTCAAAGACCTAATTATGTTGATAACCGCGCAAGCCAAAAACATCAGAACCAGCCCCAGGAAAATCCGTTTGGTGGCCGACTTGGTCAGGCCTTTAGGGCTGGACCAGGCCCTGCTTACCCTTAAAAATTTAAGAAAACGGGCCGCCTTGTCTTTACTTAAAGTTTTGCGCCAGGCCCAAGCCAATGCCGTCAATAACCTGAATCTTCCCAAAGACAAATTAAAGATTAAAACCATCGAAATTAATACGGGTCCGACGTATAAGCGCGGCCGGGCGGTATCTAAGGGCCGGGGACACTCGATTAAGAAACGCACCAGCCATATAAAGATAGTTTTGGAGGGTAATGGGCCAAAAAGTAAATCCTAAAAGTTTTCGCCTGGGGAGTTTATACTCCTGGTCGAGCAATTGGTACGCCAAAAAAGGCGACTACGCCAAGTTTTTAGTCGAAGACACCAAGCTTCGCGGTTGGTTGTTTGAACGCCTTAAATTGGCCGGCATTACCGAGGTGAAAATCGACCGGTCAATCAACACGGTCAAAGTGACCTTGTCGGTGGCTCGCCCGGGCGTAGTCATCGGCCGCGGCGGTTCCGGGCTGGAAGAGTTAAAGAAAGCGATCGTCACCCGCTTAAAATCCCCCAAGCTGGAACTCCAGGTGGTCGAAGTGAAAAATCCGGATTTGTCGGCCCGGTTGATCGGTTTACGTTTAGCCGACCAACTCTTGCGGCGTTACCCTCATCGCCGGGCGATCGCCCAGATTTTGGAAAAAACCATGGCTAGCGGCGCCAAAGGGGTAAAAATCATGCTGGCCGGCCGGATTAACGGCGCGGAAATTTCCCGGAAAGAAAAATACTTCAAGGGTTCGATGCCCTTATCAACTTTAAGATCAGACATCGACTATTTTGAACAGCCGGCGTTTACCAAGATGGGCTATGTCGGCATCAAAATCTGGGTCTATAACGGGGAGAAAGTGTCCCAGTGACACGGTTCCACTGATTATGTTACAACCAAAACGACAAAAATACCGCAAACAATTCCGGGGGACTATGGCCGGCAATGCCAATTCCGGCAACCACTTGGAGTTCGGCGAATTCGGTTTAAAAAGCCTGGGCCGGGGCTGGCTCACCGCCCGGCAGATCGAAGCCGCCCGGAAAACCATCGCCCACGCCACCAAAAGAATCGGCAAAGTTTGGCTCCGGGTCTTTCCCGACAAACCCTACACTAAAAAAGGCGCGGGCGTGCGCATGGGCGGCGGCAAAGGCGAGATCGAAGGCTATGTTTGCGTCATCCGCCCGGGCCGGGTTTTATTTGAGCTGGGCGGCGTCACGCCGGAACTGGCCCGGGAAGCGTTTCGTTTGGCCGGCAGAAAATTGGCCTTAAAAACTAAATTCATTGCCCGTCTATGAAATTAAAAGACATTAAACTATTAAAAACCAAATCCAAAGAAGAGTTGGTAGCTCTGCTTCCTGGTTTAACCAAAGAACTGCGGGAGTTAAAATTAAAACAGACAAACGCGTCAGAAGTAAAATATAAAATAGCCCTGATTAAAACCCTATGCAGCAACTAACCGGAATCGTCGTTAGCAGTAAAACGCCCAAAACCGTCAAGGTCCAGGTGACCCGGCGTTGGACGCACCCGCTGTACCACAAAACCATTACCCGGAGAAAATCTTACCTGGTTCATTGCGAGCTCGAGGTCAAAACCGGCGACAAAGTCATTTTGGCACCGACCCGGCCGATGAGCAAAATGAAAAAGTGGAAGATTCTGAAAAAAATATGATCCAATTAAGATCGATCTTAAATGTTGCCGATAATTCCGGGGCCAAAACGATAAGGGTAATTTTGGTCCACGGTGGCTCCAAGCGCCGCTTTGGCTACGTCGGCGACTTGATCACCGCTTCGGTGTTTTCCTCTAACCCCCACGGCCAGGTGAAAACCGGCGACGTGGTCAAAGCGGTCGTGGTGCGCACCCGCAAAGAAACCCGCCGGCCGGACGGTTCTTATATCCGTTTTGACGACAACGCCGCGGTGATTTTGGAGGTCGTCAAAACCAAAGAACCCAAGGGGACGCGGATTTTCGGACCCGTAGCGAGGGAAGTCAAAGATTTGGGTTATCACAAAATTGCCTCTCTGGCTCCGGAGGTGCTCTAAATGAAACTAAAAATCGGTGATACCGTCAAAGTTACCCTGGGAAAAGACAGGGGCAAAACCGGCAAAATCGAAGCGGTCCGGCCACAAATCAACTCCGTGATTGTGGCAGGCGCCAATATGTATAAAAAACACGTCAAAAAACAGGGCGATAAAGCCGGGCAAATCGTCGATTTAGCCCGGCCCTTAAACGCGGCCAAAGTCGCTTTAATCTGCCCCCATTGCCACCAGCCGACCCGGGTTGGTTACGCTATAGAAAAGAAAAATAAAGTCAGAATCTGTAAAAAATGCGCCAAAAAACTATGAACCGTTTAAGAGAAAAATATCTAAAAGAAACCGTGCCTATGTTCAAGAAAGAGTTTAATTTAAAGCACGATTTAGCCGTGCCCCGCTTAATCAAAATCGTCATCAATTTAGGGACTAAAGAGGGTGCCGGGGATAAAGGCGTCGTCCAAAAAGTGGCCGATTGGCTGTCTTTAATCGCCGGCCAAAAAACGATCATTACCCGGGCCAAACGAGCCGAAGCGGCGTTTAAGATCCGCCAAAACGACCCGATCGGGGCGATGGCCACTTTAAGGGCCGAGCGGATGTATCAGTTTTTAGACAAATTAATCGGCATCGTTTTGCCCCGGGTGCGCGATTTCCAGGGAGTTTCCCGAACCGGTTTTGACGGCCGGGGCAACTACACCCTGGGGATAAAAGAGCAGATCGTTTTTCATGAGGTCGACTATGATACAATCGATAGCGTCCGCGGCCTGGAGGTCACCCTTGTCACCAACGCCGGCGATGATAAAAAGGCTTTACGCTTGTTAGAACTTTTAGGAATGCCATGGCAAAAGTAAAATTCTGGGTCAAACAGGACCGACCAGCGAAGTTTTCCAGCCGCCGGCATAACCGCTGCCGTCTCTGCGGCCGGCCCCGGGGGTATATCCGCTGGTTTGGTTTATGCCGTCTGTGTTTTCGTAAATTAGCCACCAAAGGTGAACTGCCCGGAGTCACCAAGGCCAGTTGGTAAAAAATAATATGATGACCGATCCGATCGCCGATTTATTAACCAGAATCAAAAATGCCGCCATGGTCAAGCACGTTAAGCTTAGCTTGCCTTACTCGAAGAGAAAAGAAGAGCTGGTTAAACTGCTGGTTAAAACCGGCCACTTAGGCAGCTACGCCGTCACCGGGGAGAAAACTAAGCGCCGGCTGGCAATTTCCAAGCTGAATTTAGAGAAGGCCTTACGTTTGAGTAAACCCGGGAGCCGTCTCTACGCCGGCTACAAAGAATTGTTCCGGTATCTTCGCGGCCGGGGCGAAACGATTTTATCGACTTCCAAGGGGTTAATGACGGCCCGGGAGGCTTTCAAAAAAAAGTTGGGAGGGGAACTCCTCTGTCGAATAATATAAAATTTATAATTTATGCCTAGAAACAAGCCTATCACTATTCCCGAAGGTGTTACTGTTGATGTTGGGCTGCGGCGAGTCACCGTCAAAAGTGCCAAGGGGAGTTTAAGTTTCCGTTTGCCCAAAAGCCACAATCAGGTCGCCGACGCCGGCACGCGGCGCAGCTTGACTGTCAATGCCGTCACCGGCTTGACGACCGGTTTTTCTAAAACCCTGGAAATTCAGGGTACCGGCTATCGGGCGGCCGTCAAGGATAAAGGTTTAGAATTGGCTTTGGGTTTTTCCCACCCGGTCAACTTTACTCCACCCGAGGGAATTACTCTGGTTCTCAAAGACAACCGTTTCATTACCGTTACCGGGGCGGACAAATACCTGGTTGGCCAGACGGCCGCTAACCTGCGTCGCCTGCGGCAACCCGATGCTTATAAAGGCAAAGGCATTCGTTATCAGGGAGAAGTCATCAAATTGAAACCGGGCAAAGCGGCCAAAGCCGCCGAGGCTTAATTGTTTATGTTAAGAACTGAAAGAAAATCAAGAGTCAGAACCCGCTTGCGGGCCCGGTCCGATCGACCGCGCTTGAGCGTATTCCGCTCTTTAAAATTCATCTATGCCCAGATTATTGACGACCAAAAAGGGGTTACTTTAGCCGCCGCTCGGGGTAAAGACCCCAAAGACGTGGGAGAAAAAGTTGCCGCCGCCGCTAAAAAGAAAAAAATTATTAAAGTTGTTTTTGACCGCGGTGCTTATCAATATCACGGCCGGCTGAAAATTCTGGCCGATGCGGCCAGAAGCGGAGGCTTGGAATTCTAATATGTATAATCGTGACGCGCAAGACAAAGAGTTCGACGAACGGGTAATGCAGGTCAGCCGGGTGTCGAAAAAGACCAAAGGCGGTAACCGCATCGGCTTTTCCGTGCTGATGGTGGTGGGCGATAAAAAAAGCCGGGTCGGCGTCGGCCTGGGTAAAGCCCCGGACGTGCTTTCGGCCATCAAAAAAGGCGTGCGTTTAGCCAAAAAACGCCTGGTCACCGTGCCGATGAGAAACACCACCATTCCTCATGACATCAGGGTCAAGTTCGGTGCCGCCGAAATCATGTTAAAACCGGCGCCCCCCGGTAGTGGAGTGATTGCCGGTGGAGCGGTTCGGGCAGTGGTTGAGGCCGCCGGCATCAAAGACATTTCCAGTAAGGTACTGGGCACCCGCAACCAGGCGACCAATGTTTATGCGACGATAAAAGCGTTAAAATTGTTAAAAGGAGTCGTTCATGACACTCGAAAAGCTAGCTAAAACTACCCTTAAACCAAAAAAGCGTTTAGGGAGAGGTTACGGTTCAGGTAAAGGCGGTCATACTTCCGGCCGGGGCCAAAAAGGCCAAAAGACCCGTTCCAAACTACCGCTCTATTTTGAAGGCACGAAAATGAGAAAGAGTATCATTCGCCGTTTGCCGATGCTCCGGGGCAAACTCCGGTTTAAAGCCAAACCGGGCAAGCCGGTGATTTTTAACCTGAAAGATTTTGCCGACTGGCCTAAAGAAACACCGGTAACGGTCGAAAGTTTAGTCAAAGCCGGTTGGGTTGCCCAGGGAGCATCGGTTAAGCTATTAGGCGAGGGCGAACTCAAAGAAAAATTGAAATTTGATCTGCCGATGTCTAAAGCGGCGGCCAAAAAGGCCAATGCCTAATATTTTGACTGCCGTTACTAATGTTTGGAAGGTCAAAGACCTCCGGCGCAAGTTCTTAATTACTTTGGGGATTTTGGCGATTTTCCGGTTCTTGGCCGTGATTCCGGTGCCGGGGATTGACCGGACGGCGCTGTCCCAGCTTTTTTCCGGCAACCAGATTTTGGGTTTGCTCGACATCTTCTCCGGCGGCACCCTGGCCAACTTTTCGATCATGGCTTTGGGCCTGGGTCCCTACATTAACGCTTCGATTGTTCTCCAGCTTTTAACCATGATTTTTCCCAAGCTCGAAGCTTTGTCCAAAGAGGGCGAGTTCGGCCGGGAAAAAATCAACCAGTATACCCGCTTGCTAACCGTACCTTTGTCGGCGGTTCAGGCCATCGGCATGGTGGCTCTGCTTAAAAACCAAAACATCATTAGTTTTGCCGACCCTTTAGCCGTGGTCAATGTGGTCATGACCATGCTGGCCGGCACCATGATTTTAATGTGGCTGGGGGAGCTTTTAACCGAGTACGGCGTCGGCAACGGCATCTCCGTGCTGATTTTTGCCGGCATCGTCGGCCGCTTGCCGGTAGCCCTGCTTCAGACGGAAGCCATCAGGCAAACCTTGACTGTATTTAACTTGGCCATTTTCGTGGCCTTGGCTTTAGCGGTGATTGCCGGCATTGTTTATGTCAATGAAGCCCAGCGGCAAATCACCGTCCGCTATGCCCGCCGGCCCAGTTCCGGCAGCGGCGGCCAAAGCACCCATTTGCCTTTGCGGGTCAATCAGGCCGGAGTGATCCCGATCATTTTTGCCGTGTCTTTGGTGGTCATGCCCTCGATCGTCGGCCGCTATTTATTGCAAGTTAACGTGCCCTACGTTACCGGTTTGGCCAACTTCCTGTCGACCACCTTTGACCCGAACCGCTGGAGTTACCACGTGATCTACTTTTTATTAGTCATGGGCTTTACTTATTTTTACACCGCCGTCACTTTTAACCCGGACAAGATTGCCGACGAAATCAAAAAATACGGCGGTTTTTTGCCCGGCATCCGCCCCGGCAAGCAGACGGCCGATTATTTGAGTTATGTTTTAAACCGGATCACTTTGGCCGGCGGTTTATTTCTGGGGGCAATCGCCGTTTTGCCGTCGTTGGCCACGAATTTGACCGGAATTTCCACCTTGACTTTGGGCGGCACCGGAATTTTAATCGTGGTATCGGTCGTTTTGGAAATTTCTAAAAGTTTAGAATCCCAGCTGATCATGAGAAATTACGATAGTTTCTTATAATATGTTCATTATTTTTTACGGCGCCGAAGGTTCAGGCAAAAGCACCCAAGCTAAGTTATTGGCACAAAAATTAAACCTGCCTTATCTTGGTTCCGGTGATTTGGTGCGCGACTACGCCGCCAAAGATAAAGGCATGATGGGCGATATCTGCCGCGAAGCCCTGCAACTGGGGCATTATGTGGCCGATTCGGAAATGTTTGTTCTCTGGAAAGTCCGCTTAAAAGAGGCAGATGTGGCCGAGGGTTTTGTCATCGACGGCTTTCCCAGGAACCACACCCAGGCGTTGTTTTTAAATGAAAAACTCGATAAATACGGCAAAAAAGTCAACTATGTTTTTTACCTGGAAGTCTCCGAAGCGGAATCAATTAAACGGCTGTTAGACCGGGGCCGGACTAATCCGGACGGTTCACTTCACGACAGCGAAGCCAAAGTCCGTTCTCGCTTAAAACTGTATCAGGAGCAAGAAGCCGACGTCTTAAAGTTTTACCAGGAGGAGGGGTTATTAAAAACCATCAACGGCGAACAGGCGATCGAGCCGATCCATCAGGACATCATCAAAGCCATGGTCTGATTTTGGCCGTCGTCGGCATGGCCGGAGCGGGCAAGTCCGAGGCTTGTACTTATTTAGCCTCCAAAGGTTATCCGGTTCTGCGTTTCGGCGATGAAACCGACCGGGGTTTGAACCTGCAGGGACTGTCCTTGCAGGAGGACAACGAAAGAAAATACCGGGAAAGTTTAAGAAAAGAACTGGGTATGGCCGCCTATGCCATCAAGATCGAGCCGCGGATAAGACAAGTACTTTCCACCTCTAAGGTGGAAAGTATTATTCTCGACGGCCTTTATTCCTGGGAAGAGTATTTGTATTTACAGCCCAAGTTTCCCCAGTTAAAATTGTTAGCTATCTATGCCCGGCCGGAGGTGCGCTACCGGCGCCTGGCAGTGAGAGAAGTGCGGCGCCTGACGCCTGAGCAGGCGCGGGCCCGGGACATCGCCGAAATCGAAGCCGTCCACAAAGCCGGCCCCATCGCCATCGCCGATTTTTTGATCGACAACAACGGCAGTCTTGATCAGCTTCATCGCCAACTGGATTCTTTGCTTTGACCTTCAGGTACTCTACCTGAAGGCCCCATAACTTTTCATTGTATAATCAATCATGTCCGAAAAAAGTGACACAGGTTTTGAAAAAAGCCAATTTTTTAGAGACAGTTTATCGACAGTTTTAACTGAGGCTGGATTAGATTTAAGTACTCTAGTGAGTAATGGCTGTTTATGTTGTGATGTAGGTGCCGGTTCGGAAATTACTGCCCTTTTACCTCTTAAGCCGAAAATTTTTATTGCTTCTGAACCGGAAACGGATCATTGGGAGAGTGAAGCCATTGATAAAGAACTTAAGGAATTACAGAAAAAAAGAGGCTTTGAGCTAGTTCGTGATGAACCAGAAGTGGTTTTACAATCATTAGCTCGAAAAAAAATAAAACTTGGCTTAATTGTTTGGTTAAGAGTTCATCCTTTAAAAATCAAGACTGATGAATTTATTAATTTTGTTGAGAAAACCAAACCTTTATTAATTAAGGGTGGCGCAGTTGTTATCAGTGTTGGTTATTCTGGTTTTAATAAGCCCGCATTACCGGGAGAGGTTGATTCTGATAAAGTTGAAGGTGGTGAGGCAATTTTTCGTGCCGGTTCTTCAATCGAGCGATTGGGTTTTAAAATTAACTACTCATTTGCTACTGTCGAAGAAAGCCAGTCGGCCGGAGGAGTTTTTCTAATTGCAAACCACAGGTACTCTACCTGAAGAGCCCATAATTTTTCCTTATTGACTTTTCCAGGCGCTGAGAGTATTATGGGCCACAAATATGACAGAACTAAAAAGAACTAATTTCTTGGACACTTTTTCGATTGTGGGCAGGGATCGTGTCAATAGACCGCTAACGGAAAGCAGAACGTGTATAAGAACTGATCAAATACCGACAGTTAAAGCCACAGTGGGGGCAGTTAATGAGTTAGGCAAAGAATTGGGTTTTACCCTAGACCTGGGCGTAGAGCGATCAGAAGAATTGCGAGAATGTAGTGATATCACCTTGACCTCTTCACAACCAATTCATAGCGATTTTTTTAGTGGCACAGGTGTTTTTTGGTCAACAGAGGTGTCCGTGTCCGCAGGAATGAGGATGGCCAAGGAAGTTTCTGCCCAAGACACCAAAACCATACTTTCAGCTGAATTGGCCGGAGTCAATACTTTCCAGATAATTAGTGACGAAATACAAAACTCTGCCAGTTCTGATCCCGGTAGGTGGCAAAGGGCGATGGAGAAAATAGACGCCCAGTTGCACCCAGTTAGACTCGACAGACCCTTCTTCCCCGGATTCTTTGAAATGCACGAAAAGGGATAATCGCTCCCTCTAGACAACACCTTATTCCCGTGATACACTCACTCGTTAACATGTAATTTATCTACCTCTTAGTTTGGATGACAAACAGAGGTAGTTTTTGTTATAATCAAACCAGTTAATGACATTAGTTGACAATCAGGCCAAGCAAGAGGTCGAAGGCACCGTTACCCAAGCCCTCCCCAACGCCACTTTCCGCGTCAAAATTGACAACCAGGATCAGGAGATTTTGTGTCATTTGGCCGGAAAAATGCGGCTTTACCGGATCAAGGTAATGCCCGGGGATAGGGTGAAGATCGAGCAGTCGCCCTACGACTTAACCAAGGGCCGGATTGTCTATAGGAATAAATGAAAGTTCAAGCATCAGTCAAAAAACGCTGCCTCAAATGTAAAATTGTCCGCCGCAAGGGCCGGGTTTACGTCATCTGCCAAAATCCGCGCCACAAACAGAGGCAGGGTTAAAATTATGCCGAGAATTTCCGGAGTCGACGTCCCTCAAGCCAAACGCACCGAAATCGCGCTAACCGCCATCTACGGCATCGGTCGGAGCAACGTCGGTCCAATTTTAAAGCTGGCTAACGTCGACGGTAACAAGCGGGCCAAGGATTTGTCCAGTGACGAAGTCATGCGCCTCACCAAAGCCGTCGAAACTGTCCCTACAGAAGGGTCGTTGCGGAAACTGGTCACCGAAAGCATCAAAAGATTAAGGCAGATTGGCACTTACCGGGGTTCGCGTCACGCCCACCGTCTGCCGGCCCGGGGCCAACGCACCCGCCACAATGCCCGGACCAAGCGCGGCAAGCGGATGACCGTCGGCGCCCTCAAGAAAGAAGAAGCGGCTAAAATAGGAGAAGTCAAGAAAGAAGAGGAGAAGAAATAATATGGCCAAAGAAATAAAGAAAACCTTAAACACCGGCCGGATCTACATTACCGCCAGTTTCAACAACACCCTGGTGACGATTACCGACCAAAACGGCCAGGTAATGTTTTGGGGCTCGACCGGGCTAAGTGGCTTTAAAGGCGCCCGGAAATCCACTCCTTATGCCGCCACGACCGCCATCGAAAACGCCGTCAAAAAAGCCAAAGAGGCCGGTTTGACCTCGGTCCAGGTGTTTATCAAGGGTCCGGGCGCCGGCCGCGACGCGGTTTTGGGCGTCGTCCGCTCCCAAGGTTTAAAGGTTACCAGCTTGGCCGACATCAGCCCGATGGCTCACAACGGCCCTCGCCCGTCAAAACGGAGGAAAGGCAAATAACCTATGTCCAGAACTACCCGCGCCCGCGCCAAACTCGTCCGCAAGTTTAAAGAAAATATTTTTGGCAACCCCAAGTTCGACCGGATTTTGGCCAAAAAGCCCTATCCGCCCGGAGCCCACGGCAAAAAAATGCGCCGCCGTCTTTCCGACTACGGCCAGCAGCTCGAAGAAAAACAAAAGTTAAGATTAATGTACGATTTATCCGAAAAACAATTTCACACCTTGTATTTGCTTGCCCGAAAAACCCAAGCCGCCACAGGAGAAAAGCTATTACAGTTATTGGAGTCTCGGCTGGATACCGTGGTCTATCGGTCTGGCTTCGCGCCGACGTTAGCGGCGGCCCGCCAGTTGGTCAACCATGGCCATGTCACCGTCGACAACCAGAAAATCGACATTGCCTCTTACCGGGTTAAAATCGGCCAGGTCGTCGGCCTGTCCGGCAAAGGCCAAAAAATCCCCCAAGTAGCCGCCCTGCTGTCAGCCAAAGACAATCAGCCGCCCCAATGGCTCAAACGTAAAGCCGTTCTCGTCAAACTTGAGCGTCTGCCCGAGAGAAAAGAACTAAACTTAAACATTCAAGAACAATTAATTGTTGAGTATTACTCAAGATAAAGGAGGCGTATGTTAGCGCTTAATTTTAAAACCACTGCCCTGGCCGAGACCAAAGACTTCGGCCGCTTTGAACTGGCACCCCTGGAGCCGGGCTATGGTCTGACTTTAGGCAATGCCCTGCGCCGGGTCCTGCTCTCGTCTTTGCCGGGCGCGGCGATTACCAGCGCCACGATCGAAGGCGCCACCCATCAGTTCACCACCTTGGCCGGCGTCAAAGAAGATGTCGTCGAACTCTTGCTTAATTTAAAGCAGGTGCGCCTCAAATACGACGGCGAAGCGCCGGTCGAGGCCAAATTAGTTGCCGCCGGTCCGGCCAAAGTCAAAGCCGGGGGCATTGACGTCCCGGCCAAGGTCAGCGTCGTCAACAAAGATTTATTGCTGGCTAACTTGGCGGATAAAAAAACCAAGTTAAACGTCAAACTGGAAATCCAGTCGGGCTACGGCTATTTATCTGTCCAAAATCGGACCCCCAAACACTTGGGTGAAATCCTTTTGGACGCTGCTTTTTCGCCGGTAGTCCGGGTCAACTTTAATGTCGAAAGCGTTCATTTGGGCCGCCGCGCCGATTTGGACAAATTGGTGTTGGAAATCTATACCAACGGGGTGATCAAGCCGAGCGAGGCTTTAAACCGGGCCGCGGCAATTTTGATCCGCTCGTTCGACCAGATCATTAATCCGGTGGCCGCGCCCGAACCCAAGGCCGCGCCGATTCTGCTCGAAGACAATGAGTTGTTAAAGCTTTCAGTCGAAGAGCTCGATCTGCCGACGCGTATCGCCAATGCCTTAAGAAAAGGCGGCTATGCGACCGTGGCCGATTTGGCCGGAGCGACTCACGCGGACATTGCCAAGGTAAAAAACCTGGGCGGCAAATCCGTGGAGATTATTATCAAAAAATTGCAAAGTAAAGGCGTGGAGGTTAAGTGAGGCATCGTCTTGCCGGCCGCAAATTAGGCCGCAATACCCACGAGCGCCGGTCGTTATTTCGGAACCTGATCCGTTCCCTCATTTTAACTGAACGGATTAAGACGACCGTGGCCAAGGCCAAAACCATCCGGCCGCTAGTTGACAAGTTGATGACTCAAGCCAAACAAGGGACCTTGGCCGGTCGCCGCCGCGTCTTGGCCGCTTTGGTTGACCGTCCGGTGGTAGACAAACTGGTTAAGGAATTGGCGCCGCGCACCGGTAAAAGGACCAGCGGTTTTACCCGGATACAACGGTTGGGCCGCCGGTTGGGCGATAATAGTTTAATGGCGATTATTGAATGGGTGGATAAAAAAGTGGAGGCACCCGCCGCCGCTAAAGCTAAGGCGGGCAAAGAATGATTACCCGGCAGTGGCATTACTTCGACGCCAAAGACCAGATTTTGGGCAGATTGTCTACCCAAATCGCCATTCTTCTAATCGGCAAAGGCAAAGTCGATTTTGCTCCTAATCTGGACGGCGGCGACTACGTCGTGGTCACCAACAGCGACCACGTCAAGTTAACCGGCAAAAAAGAGTTAAACAAACTCTACTACAGTCATTCCAATTACCCCGGCGGCTTTAAGACGATTTCGGTCCACGAACAAAGAGCTAAAGACTCGCGCCGGCTGATTATTCACGCGGTCTCGAAAATGCTGCCCAAAAATAAACTTCGGGCCGACAGGCTACAGCGCTTAAAAGTTTTTCCGGGAAGCGAGCACCCTTATGGCAAAAAGTAACTACATTCCGGCCATTGGCCGCCGGAAACGGGCCGTCGCCCGGGTGAGACTAATCAAGGGCAAAGAGCCGATGATGATTAACAACTTGCCGGCTGCCGCCTATTTTCCCGGGTTGGTTAACCAAAAACTGCTCCAGGAGCCCCTGCGCCTGTCAGAACTTTTAGAAAAATACACCGCTACGGTTAGAGTGGTTGGTTCCGGCATGACGAGCCAATTACTGGCAGTGCTTCATGGTTTAGCCCGGGCAATCGTCAAATTGAATAGTGAAAAATACAAACCCCGCCTCAAAGCGGCCGGCTTTTTAAGGCGCGACCCGCGCAAACGCCAGCGCCGCCAAGTTGGTACCGGCGGCAAGTCCCGGCGTCAAAAGCAATCCCCGAAACGCTAATACGCTGTTGTTGTATACAAATGATCTTATGTTTTTGGCAGAAGCCACTGAAAAGGGAATTCCCAGGCTCGACAAAGCTGCCCCCCACTCATCAACGGAATTGGAGAATATAATCTTCCCGCCAACTGGATCGGTTGAAACCAAATAATAAGACTAACACCTCTAAGGTGTTATAGAGGTAATTATTGTTTTTTCAGTTGCCGGGTGAGGCGGGCTAAACTTTTCCTTAACGCTATTTTCCAGCTGCGGCCAGAGCCCTTGGCTACCACTTCTTTTTGGTGGGCCGACTTGGCCTGGAGCAAAACTTTATAGCCGGAAATGGCGTTGACGGCGTTTTTATGGGTGTTTAATTTCAGGTCAAATTTTAAAAGCGGGAAGCGTCTACGCCACTCCTTCCAGTAGCGGTTAAATAACTTCAGAAACCGGTCAGTATAAGGAAAACCCGGCGGCAGTTTGAGGTTGAAAGTCGGCAGGGCCACCGGCGGTTTGGCCAGAGCGGCCAGGCAGTCGCGGACAGAGAGCAAGCCGATTGGCTGATAATTCTGGTTGATCATGATCATGCTGCCGATTCGTTTATCCAACATTTGGTTGAGGACGGTGACGGGGTTATCGGTTTGTCGGAAAGTAGCCACGCCGTGTTTAATATAAGTTTTAACCGGGGCAGAGGGCGGCAGGCCCAAAGACTTACTCAAGTCATAGCGGGTTAAGATCCCGCTCAAGCGGTCATTGCCGGTAACCACAATTAAACGGGAGACGCCGCTTGATTTCATTAAATTTCTGGCCTGGCTGATGGTAATATTGTCTTTGATTTTAACCAAAGGTTTCGGTTTCACCTTAAACCCGGTCAGTTGGCGTAATAAGCGGCGGTAAGATACCACTCCAAGCCACTTACCTTTGTCAGTTACCACCGGTAAAAAATAGACCTTAGCCTCAAGCATTAACCGGGCAATGGTTTCCGCTTTGGTGTCGGGTTTGAGTTTGGGGGCGAGGAATAAACAGTTTTTGACTTTCGTGGCGGCCGGGAAATGGGAGCGGTAGAGGACATGATAAGGGGAAATGGCGCCCAGCAATTGGTTTTTCTCGGTCACAAAAACGGCATCGTGGCTGGAGTGCATCTGGGCCAAAGCCGAAGCCAGGCTGTCATCAGGTTTGGCGGTCAAAACGCCGTCAGTTTTGAGCAGATCAGCGGCAATCATAATATTTCACTTTTCTTACCCTCTTCAGTCTTTCTGATATAAAGATCGTAACCCTTGGGGTCCACGTCCAAAAATTCGGCTTTACCGGCCAAAATGTCTTCGTATGGTTGGCAATGGCGACAGCCGGCATGCGGGCATTTAAACCGTTCCAGTTTCCGGGCCAGCTTGATCTCTTTGGCAATTTTTAGAATTTTTGCCGCCGCCTTTTTTGGGTCAGGCAGGCTTTGGCTTTTGGGGGCGTTGTCGTGGTCAAGATACCAGTAGCTCATTTTTTTTACCGGCCGTTCTTGGGTGTGAGTCGCCAAGAGATAATAAATCGGCAGTTGGAGCGAACCATCATTTTCGTCCTGGCGGCCGGTTTTAAAATCAATGATGTGGACGGCATCCTCTTTGGCCAAATACTCCAGCCAGTCAATCCGGCCGCACAAAATAATTTCGTCGGGTTCCGACAGCCAAAAATAAGGCAGGTCCATTTTAATTTTAACCGCCAGGTTTTTAAGCGGTCCCGGGTGGTCCATCAGGTTTTTTAGCATCTGCCGGCCGCGCTCTTTGTATTTTTGCGCCTCGTTTTCGTCAAAGAAGCGGGCCACTTTCGGCCACACCCGGTCAAATTTTAAAGTCAGCGGCTCGCTGAAGCGCCGGGCCACGGCCAGAGTCGACAAGCCCTCGATCACCTCGTGGACTATCTGGCCCAAAGCCAAAGGCGGGCTCATCAAAGTGAGTTTGTGTCGGCTTTTCGGATCCCGGTAAACGTTTTTCAAATAGTAAGCTCTGGGGCAGGCGAGCCAATCACTGATCGAGGAGTGGGACACCCACACTGCCGAAAATTTGTCTTTAGCCATATTAAAATTATATCATTGAGGCTTGATGGATAATATTTGGCAAAGTCTCAAGAAGCCGATTTTCTGTTTGGCGCCGATGTTTGGGGCGACGGATTCGGCTTTCCGGCGATTATTGGCGGAAATAGGCAAGCCGGATATTATGTTTACCGAATTTACCAATGTTCAGGCGCTGTTTTCGCCGGACAAGACCGCCGTTCAGCAGTTAACCTTTATCCCTAAAGAACAGCCGCTCATCGCCCAAATTTGGGGGCAAGATCCGGAACTATTCGAAGCCGCCGCCGCTTTATTGGTTAAAGCCGGTTTTGCCGGTATTGACATTAACCTGGCCTGCCCGATCAGGGCGGTCGTTAAAAAAGGCGCCGGGGCCGGAATGATTCCCAATCGGCAGTTGGTCGGAGATATTATCAAAGCCACAATCGCCGGCGCCCAAGGTAGAATTCCGGTTTCCGTCAAAACCAGGCTGGGGTTAAACCAAATCGAACCCGGCTGGATCGAATTTTTATTAAACCAAAACTTGGATGCTTTAATAATTCACGGCCGCACCGCCAAAGCCATGTCTGCTGGGCCGGTTCACTGGAAGGAAATAACTAAAATTGTGCGTTTAAGAAATCAACTTAAATCTAAAACCTTAATTATTGGCAATGGTGATATTTTTTCCCGGCCGATTGCCAACCAAAGGATTAAACAGACCGGAATTAACGGCGTCATGATCGGCCGGGGTGTTTTCCATGACCCCTATATTTTTAATCCTCGGGAAACGATTAAGACTAAAACCAAAACTCAAAAACTCAAGTTATTAAATCAGCATTTGGACACTTACGAAACTACCTGGGGTCAAACCCGGTCCTACCAGCCGCTCAAGCGCTTTTTCAAAATTTACGTTAACAATTTTAAGGGCGCTTTGGCTTTACGGATAAAATTAATGAACACCCAATCGATTGACGAGGCAAAGGCTATAATAGGTCAATGAAATGGTTGTGGGCGTGGCTAATGAGTTGGTTGACTGTTGTTAATCCGGTTCCGAGCCCCTCGACTTCGCTCGGGGTCATAGATCCCTCGCCGGCGGTTCTGCAGGAGTTTGGCGAATTTCGTTATAGTCAGGCGATTGTCAATGATTTTTCCCGGCTGCGATTGTTTTCCAATTTGGTGGAACCAAAATCGGCGGCCGAACTAGCCGCGGCAAAAAATTGTGAGTTTTTGGTCAATGCCGGCTTTTACGACATCAGTAATCAACATCTGGGTTGGTTTCAGGTAAACGGCCGGGAGTTGAGCCCCAAACAAAATAACCGGTTGTTTGACGGCTATTTATCCATCACTTCCGGCGCGGCGGAAATCGGTTTTGCTCCTCGGCCGGCGGCCGATTTTGGTTTACAATCAGGCCCGGTGTTGGTTTTTGACGCTAAACCGCTCAAACTTACCATTAAAGACGACCAGCCCCGCCGCCGGATGGCGGCCGCCATTACCCAAGACGAGCAGTTAATATTTTTAGTGATTTTGTCACCCCAGTCAGACTATTCCGGGCCGCTTTTAGCCGATACTCCCCGGATAGTTTTATCAATAAATCAGGACATTGTTGCGGCCATAAACTTAGACGGCGGTTCGGCCTCGGCGTTTATTACCCCCGAGGTTAATTTGCCCGAGTATCAACCCATTGGCGGTTATTTTTGTTATACTAAATTATGAAAATTATTTTTGGTTTGATTTTTCTGCTGGCGGCCCTGGTCGGTTCTTGGTTTACCCCCTGGAGCCAGCCCCGGGCAATGATTACCGTGACCGGCGAGGCCAAACAGGCGGTAGCCAATCAAATTGCCAATTTTAACGTCAGCGTCACCCAAACCAATAAAGACAAGCAGGTGGCGGTCGAGGCGGTCAACCAGGAAATGGATAAAATTATTAAAACCGTCAAAGAACTGGGAATAGAAGCTAAAGATATTACCACCCAAAACGTTTCGGTTTTCGAAATAAAGAAACAGTGGCAGGCAAGCAATAGTCTGGAAATTATTTTGCGTAATATCGATCAAGCCCAGGCTTTGGCCGATTTGCTCCAGGGTTTTCCTCTGGCCCAAGTTTCCGGGCCGGGCTTTAGTGTTGACGATACCAACGCGGCCGACGCCGATTTATTGACAGAAGCGGTGGCTGATGCCCGGGAAAAGGCGGCCAAAGTCGCTGCCGCCAGTGGCCGCAAATTAGGCAAAGTGATCACTGTTTCCGAAACCGGCTCATATCCCATCTATCGGGGTTTGGAGGCAGCCAGTTCCAGAGATGCCGTGTCGACACCGATCGAACCCGGCAGCTCCCAGATGAGCCAGATCGTGACCGTTGTCTTCGAGCTGAAATGATTCGCCGGTTCCCCAAGGTACTTAAGCTGCCGACTTGGCTGGTGGCGTTACTGTTAATCCCGTACCTCTTTTTGTTGCCCCGCGCCGCCACGCGCGACGACATTAAAGTCCTCGGCGTCATCGACGGCGACACCTTAGTTTTAGACGGCAAAGTTAGATTGCGTCTAAGGCATATTGATGCTCCGGAACTGGAATTTTGCGGCGGGCAGGAAGCTAAAAATTTATTAACTGATTTAGCCAGCGGTAAAAGCGTCCGGGTGGAAGAAAAAATCATGGACCAGCAGGGTCGGCCGATGGCTTTGGTTTATATCGGCAGCACTTTAATTAATCAAACTATGTTGGAATCCGGCTGGGCCCGGTACCATTCCGATCAAACTTCTCAAACAGACTCTTTAAAGCAGGTCGCCGCCCGGGTCAAAGAGGAGAAAAAAGGGATTTTTAACCAAAATTGTTACCAAATGGAAAATCTGGATAATCCTAAATGCAACATCAAGGCCAATCTGGATAAAAACTCCGACTCGCGTTTGTATTATTTACCTAACTGTGCTCAGTACAAATTCACCATCGTGGAAAAAGACATCGGCGAAGCTTGGTTTTGCTCCGAAGCCGAAGCGCGGGCCGCCGGCTTCACCCGCGCCGCCACCTGCAAATAGTTACTTTTTCTTGTTGACGTATTTCCACAGCGCGGCAATTGCCAACACCATCAGTACCAGTAAGAGCGTGTAAAATATCCAGCCGAAAAACATCATCCCGCCGTTCCAACTGCCCATCATATTATAACCCATCATTTTCCTTCACCTCCTTAAAAAGGTTGTTATATCAATCTAATTAGTCGGGGTGAGTGGACTCGAACCACCGGCCTTTCGCACCCCATGCGAACGCGCTAGCCAACTGCGCTACACCCCGTTAGTTGATTTTAACATAATTTTTGTTTAGACTAAGAGAACTATGGCGGATAATCCTAAACTTCAGGCAATTAAAGTGGCAATGGAGCAGATCCAAAAAGAGTACGGCGCCGGGGCAATTATGAAACTGGGCGACCGGACCCATCTGGAAGTCTCGACAATTCCTACCGGCTCGCTGGCCCTGGACATTGCTTTGGGTGTCGGCGGCTTGCCCCGCGGCCGGATCACCGAAATTTTCGGCCCGGAAGCCTCGGGTAAAACCACGCTCTGTCTCCATGTCATTGCCGAGGCCCAGAAAGCCGGCGGCACGGCTGCCTTCATCGATGCCGAACACGCCCTCGATCCCCAGCGGGCGGAAACGATCGGCGTTAAACTCGACGATTTATTAATTTCCCAGCCGGACACCGGCGAACAGGCCCTGGAAATCGCCGAGACTTTAATTCGCTCCGGGGCTATTGACGTCATTTGCGTCGACTCGGTTGCGGCCCTGGTCCCCAAAGCGGAAATTGAGGGCGAAATGGGCGATTCGATGATGGGGCTTCAGGCCAGGTTAATGAGCCAGGCGATGAGAAAACTTACCAGTGCCATTGCCAAGAGTAAAGCGGTAATCATCTTTACCAACCAGCTGCGGATGAAGATCGGCGTCATGTTCGGCAACCCGGAAACCACGACCGGCGGCAAAGCTCTAAAATTTTACGCTTCGATTCGCCTCGATTGCCGGAAAATCGGCAACATCCAGGACGGCGAGAAAATCGTCGGTTCGCGCCATCGGATTAAAGTCGTCAAAAATAAAGTCGCCGCTCCGTTTCGGGTTTGTGAGCTGGACATCTTAAACGTCGGCGGCATTTCCCGTATGGGGGACCTGATTGATCTGGCCGTGCTCAATGGCGTCATCGAAAAATCCGGCAGCTTTTTTAGATTCAAGGGCGAAGTCATCGGTCAGGGTAAAGAAGCGGTCAGGGAATATTTAGGCGAAAATCATAAACTGGCCAAAGAGATCGAAGTGGATGTTTGGCAAAAAATAAAAGCCGATGATAAACAGGAAAAACACCGAGGCCGACCCAAAAAAACAACTGAATAAAGCCATACATCTGTTGTCTTTTCGGCCCAGAAGTGCGGCCGAGCTGAAACAGCGGGGTTTGGCCGCCGCGATTCCCCAATTGATCGAACTGGATTTATTGGACGATCAAAAATTTGCCCGGTGGTGGGTGGATCAGCGCCTGGCTTTTAGGCCCCGCGGCAATATTGCTTTAAAGTCCGAGTTAATCCAGAAAGGTATCGACCGGGAAATTATTGAATCGGTGTTGTTGTCTAAGGAAGAAGAAATCAGTTTGGCCAAAAAATTATTAGCCAAAAAAAATCTGGATAAACCCCGCGCCCAGCGGTTATTACTCAGCCGCGGTTTCTCCCCGGATATCGTTTATTCTCTTTAACATTCCACCCCGGGGTGGAATGTTGTGGCACCGTGTCGCTGTTTTACTGTGACACTCTGGTTATTGCTTTTTCCAAAAAGTAGGTATACTATCGGCCTGCTATGGGAGAAACATTAGTGCATGCCGATTTAGAACCAGTCGTGCCACCCGCGCGGGATGTAACGGCCATTCAAGTATTGACTGATAAAGCCACGGGTATTGATAATCATCCGCAGCCAGTTACTTAAATACCGCCTTTGGTAACAGAAGGTCAATACCGGGCGGAAAATCCCTATTCCCATTGACGGACTGTGGCGAAAAGAGTAGAATAGTTTTATCAATAAATGGTGATAAGAAGATAAAAAATGTTATCAAATCAAACTTATTTAGTCATATCTTCGTTTGCTTCACCCCTAGAGTAAAAACGGGGTTGGCCGCTGTCACCGTTTATCCAGAAAGAGGTTAGTTATGTCATTTTTAAGTCGTTTCAGTAATATCATGGCCGGAAAATCTCCGGCTGTCTCGATTAAAGTTAAGCCGGTTGTTCCTGTCGTTACCAAGGTTGACGAAACCAAAGCCCGCGAGTTAATCATCGAGGCCAAAGATCAAGCTTATCAAATCAAGCGCCGGGCCGACGAAGAGGCGCAAAGGATTTTGAGCCAAGCCCAAGGACAAAAGGCGGAAACGCAAGGGCGACTCAGTGCCATCGAACAACGGGAAAAAACCGTTGCCGGTCAGGAGAATCACTGGCAACAAATGTTAAGAGAAGTCGAAACAGCTAAGCAGCAGCAATTAACCAGACTTCAGGCGATTGCCAAATTATCCCAGGATGAGGCTAAGGAATTAATTTTAAAATCATACCAAAAACGTTTAAGCCGGGATGTGGCCCAGTTAATTTCAGATGCCGAAAAACAAGCCAAAGCCACAGCCGAAGAAAAAGCCAAAGCCATTTTGGTCGAAGCTATGCGTCACGGGGCCACCGATTATGTTGCCGAGTACACGGTTTCTTTAGTCAAAATTAAAGACGAAGACGTCAAGGGCCGGATCATCGGTCGCGAAGGCCGCAACATCCGCACTTTTGAAAAAGCTACCGGCGTCGAAGTAGATTTGGACGAAGAAGGGGTGATCCGCCTTTCCTGTTTTGATCCGGTGCGCCGGGAAATTGCCCGGGTGTCCTTGGAAAAGTTGATTGTCGACGGCCGGGTTCAGCCCGCCAGAATTGAAGAAATTGTCAAACATACCAAGCAGGATATTGACCGGATTATTCACCGCGAAGGTGAACAGCTCTGCCATAGTGTTAAAGTCTTTAACCTGCCGGTGGAAATCAGCGACGTTCTCGGCCGGTTCAAGTACCGTTTTTCCTACGGCCAAAACATGATCCAGCACACCTTGGAAGAAACGCGGATCGGCTTGAAATTAGCCTACGAAGTCGGTGCCGACCCCAACATTGTCCGTTTGGGTTGTTTACTGCACGACATTGGTAAAGTTATCGACGAAGAAGAAGGCACCCATGTCGAGTTAGGGGTGGAGTTTTTGAAAAAATACCGCATTCCCCAGCCGGTAATCGATTGCGTTGCCGAACACCATGAAGACAAACCGTTTTCTTCTAAGGAATCAATGTTGGTGTACATTGCCGATGCCATTTCCGGCTCGCGTCCCGGCGCCCGGTATGAGGACCATGAAGAATATATCAAGCGGATGGGCCAGCTGGAAAATATTGCCAAGGGTTTTGACGGCGTTAAAGAAGCTTATGCGATGCAGGCGGGCCGGGAAGTCCGGGTGATCGTTAACCCGGATAATTTAAGCGACGACCAAAGTATCAAGTTAGCCAGTGACATCCGGGATAAAATTCAGAGTGAAATTAAAAACTTTCCCGGTCAAATTAAGATCACGGTTATTCGGGAAAAACGGGTTGAAGCGGTTGTCCGCTAGTTTAATTAATTGAACTAGCACTTGAATTAGACTGTTGTATCAAGTAGACTAAAGGTGACTCCTTTACGAAGTGAAGGTGTCACCTTATGGTTTTTATCTTTTTATGACGAAAGTGGATATCGCCGAAATTATTGCCAAAAAAGCCCACCTGACTAAAAAAGCGGCGCGGGAAGCGATCGATGCCTTTTTAGACGAAGTTGTCCGCCAGGTGATCAAAGGCGAAAAAGTGGTTTTGTCCGGTTTCGGTACCTTTAGACTAGGCAAAGTTAAAGACAAAAAAGGCCGCAATCCCCACACCGGCGAAGATTTAATCATCAAAAGTCATCGGGTCATCCGCTACATTGTCGGCAAAACCCTCAAACGTTTGGTCA
>Ga0155544_109_pt4 | contig 12691 bp, 11 predicted proteins | sample RifCSPhighO2_12_FD_107201 | JGI IMG/M metagenome (GOLD analysis project Ga0155544, IMG submission 107201) | Candidatus Beckwithbacteria bacterium RIFCSPHIGHO2_12_FULL_47_17
TGGTTTTAATATAGGGAAAACCGGCTTTAACCTTGAAACCGGTTGAGTCATACTCTCCCGGGGCTGTCTGGCCGAGAGTATCCAGAATGTTGTAATTACTCGAGGATTTTGAGCCCGAGGTCATATTCAGATTGGGCCAGCGGATTTTGTAGGAGTTGGACTCCATTCTCTCAACGGCTGCCGCCCCGCGGACGCGGGGCAGTATAACTGTTATTATGATTATAATCATTATAATTGTTATAGTTTTCTTTAGCTCCTGCCCGGATTTAAACAGGTCTTTGAGGTTTTGATACAGCTGGTCCAGTTTTTCCCGCTGATGGTAAGGAATCAGGCTTAAGTTGCTTTTAATTTGAGAGACCAGATCGATCGCTTTAACCATTTGGTTTCGAAAATCCAGCGCCAGCCAGATTAAAGCGGTCATTTCCTCCTCTTTGGCTTGATTTGACAAGACTTTAATTTCTTTTTGGGCCGTAATCAGTCTTGTAAATTGAGTGCTAAAAATTGCCGCCAGCGGCGCCATTAATAAGAGGGAAATGAGGTTAGTTAACTGTTGATTTGTCAACAGTGGTTCGTTTAGCAGAAAGCCTATACCGATTGCTAAAGCAATGATAAAACCGGCCCGGGCGCGGAAAAAAACCGCCACAAAAAACAGCAGGAAGTCGAGCAGCCAAAACAGCATCGACCCGGCCCCGCCGGTTGATAAGACAAGTATAATTGTTATAACGGTTATAATCATTATGATCGTTATAGTTTGATATTGTGAGATCGGGTCACTCCCTCGCCTCTTTCCAGTCAGCCAGTTGTGAAAAACAAATATCAAGATTAACAGAGCTACCAGCTGCAGGGAAAACTTGGACAGGTAACTTTGGTTATACCAGTAGAAAGGAAAAAAAACGGCTAGGATCAATAAAACGGTTTCGATCGCATCGGGCAAGCGCATACTCTAAAATTCTACTTCATAAAATTAGGCAAGTAAATGATATAATTCCAAACGATGTTAAAGCAAGAACTCTTTCCACAAGAAAGTATTGAGTTTGATTTCAACTGTGGTTGTTATAGGTTTTCTAACACTACTCGAAACCTTGAAGGGGTATTAACGATTCGTGATCAACGATTTAACAATATACCCCTAACTGATAAAACCTTTGAACGATTAGAGTTTCTTGGCCATTTACCTAAGGGGGGAATACAACAACTTAGAAGGCATAAAAAATCCATACAGTTGATAGCGATTGGTAGTGGCCTTGACGAAACACTTGATTTAGCCCCAATTTTAAAATTTCCCTCAATAATAATTGACCCTCTTGATCCAAATGTATTAAAGCAGGGATTGTTACAGCTGAATAAGTATAATCTGTCAGCACTTGATACTTTACGGGTCAAAACAATGTTGAGGCGGGCGTCTGTTTATAATACAAGTAAGATAAAACACTATAAAATGACCTTGGCTGAAGCGATTGAACATCATTCTGACGAATTATTTGGAAAAGCAGATGTGGTTATGGATTTTTTCGGCGCTTGGTTTTATGATCAGAATAATACAAGGCCAAATTATGAGTTATTGTTAAAACCTGAAGGATCAAAATTAATATGGGTATATTGAGTTTGCCTTAAGTGAGTAATATGGACCACAAGACTATTGAAAGCAAATGGCGGAAAATCTGGAAAGAAAAGGGTGTCTATCGAGCCAAGCTACAGTCCCGAGCGAAGTCGAGGGGAAAAAAGTTCTACAACCTGATGATGTTTCCGTACCCTTCGGCCGAAGGCCTGCACGTCGGCAACATGTACGCTTTTACCGGCGCCGACGTTTACGGCCGGTTTCAGGCGATGCGGGGTTACGACGTGTTTGAGCCGATCGGTTTGGACGGGTTTGGCATCCACAGCGAAAATTACGCCATTAAAATCGGCATCCACCCAATGGACCAGGCCAAAATTTCCGAAAAACGCTTTTATGATCAGTTGAGTCGCATCGGCAACCGCTTTTCCTGGGAGCAGCGACTGGAAACCTACGACCCGGAATACTATCAATGGACCCAATGGCTGTTTGTCCAGATGTGGAAAGCAGGCCTGGCCTACCGGAAAAAAGCCTCGGTCAACTGGTGCCCGTCCTGTAAAACCGTTTTGGCCGACGAGCAGGTGCTTGTGCGGATGCCAAGCATCTCTTCGAGCCTGAGCCTCAGAGCCGAAGGCCTGAGCGAGCGCAGCGAGTCGAAGGATAATCTAGGAGGTGTGTGCGAACGCTGCAGTACCGTGGTCGAAAAGCGGGAAACCGAACAGTGGTTTTTCAGGATCACCGAGTATGCCGATCGGCTCTTGGATAATTTGAAAAAGATCGACTGGCCGAAAAAAATTACCATTGCCCAGGAGCAGTGGATCGGCAAAAGCCGGGGATTGAGCATTGATTTTACCGTTAAGGGCGTAAAAAGGCCCATCACTATCTGGACCAAGTTCTGGGAAACGGTTTTCGGCACCACCTATTTGGTTTTGGCACCCGAGCATTGGTCGGTGGAATTACTTCAGGTTCCGAACCTGAACAAGAAGGCTGTCGATGATTATGTCAAAATGGCTAAAAATAAGTCCGATCAGGAACGCCTCGCCGGAGCCGGCGACAAAACCGGCGTCTTTACCGGGGTAATGGCCACAAATCCGGTTAACGGCGAATCAGTCCCGGTTTGGATTGCCGATTACGTCTTAAAAGACGTCGGTACCGGCGCGGTCATGGGCGTGCCCGCCCACGACGAGCGCGACTTTGCCTTTGCCAAAAAATTTAAGCTGGGGATTATTCAAGTAGTGAACTATCCGGATAAAAAAATCGACGAGCAAGTGAAAAATCAGGAAATAAGTTACGAAGGTGAAGGTAAATTAGTTAATTCCGGCGAGTTTGACGGTTTGGATGCCTGGGGCGAGGGGAAAGCCAAAATGGCAGAGTGGATAATCAGCAAAAAGTTTGCCCGCTGGGAAACGAATTATCACTTGCGTGACTGGCTAATTTCCCGCCAGCGCTACTGGGGCCCGCCGATTCCGATGATTTTTTGTGAAAAATGTCAATGGCAGGCGGAAAAAGAAGCCAATCTGCCGGTAGTTTTGCCATATTTAAAAAATTTCAAACCCACGGATGACGGCCGGCCGCCGCTGGAACGGGCGGAAAAAAGTTGGTTATATACTAAATGCCCTAAATGCGGTGGTCAGGCCAAGCGGGAGACCGAAGTCAGCGATACTTTTTTAGATTCGAGTTGGTATTTCCTGAGATATCCCTCGATTTCCAGTGAGGAGTCTCCTCGCAGAGCACCTGCAAGGAGACTCCTCGTAGGTCAGCCTTTTGATCCGGAAATAACGAAGCGTTGGCTACCGGTCGATGCTTACATCGGCGGCGCCGAACACGCGGTTTTACACTTGCTTTACTCAAGATTTGTCTGGATGGCCCTGCGGGATTGGGGCTACCTGCCTAAAAAATTGGGCGATGAACCATTTCCGTTTTTGTACGGTCACGGTTTAATCATCAAAGACGGCGCCAAGATGAGCAAAAGCCGCGGCAACGTCGTCATTCCGGATAAGTACATCGACCGGTACGGCGCCGACGCCTTGCGTTTATACTTGATGTTTATCGGTCCTTACGATCAGGGCGGCGATTTTAGCGACACCGGTATGCGGGGGATGTCCAGATTTCTAGCGCGAATTGAAAAATTGGTAAATTCACCCCGGGGTGAAGCGAAACATTCCACCCCGGGGTGGAATAGATTGCAGCACCAAACCGTCAAACGGGTGACCCAGGCCATGAAAAACTTACGCTACAACGTCGCCTTGGCCGCTTTAATGGAATACGTCAACGGCCTGGAGAAATACTTCACCTCCGAGGTGAAAGAAGTTCCCACCTCGGAGGTGTTTAAGTCTTTAATTTTAATGCTGGCCCCATTTGCGCCCTACGTCAGCGAGGAATTGTGGGAGAAATTAGGTGGAAAATTCAGTGTCCACCAGCAGCCTTGGCCCAAGTTTGAAGAGCGGCTTGCCACGAACACAACGTCGTTCGTGGTGGTCCAGGTCAATGGTAAATACCGCGGCGGCCTGGAGGTCAAACCCGGCGAGGCCAAAAATAAAGCTTTAATGATTAAGCGCGCCCGGTTTTGCGCCAATGTTGCCAAACACCTTATTGGCAAAACTATCATCAAAGCCGTCTTCGTTCCCGGCCGGCTGGTGAATTTAGTGGTTAAATAACAAGCGTTAATCTATTAATACTATCGTTGAGATAAATTCACTTCATTAGAGTTTCACCGGTGAAAAAAATGTGATACAGTTAATTCAATGGCCGGGCAGGGGAAGATAAAGACTATTTTAACGCAAAAGCCGTATTTAATCACTTTGGCTTTAGCGGGGATTTTGGTTTTAGTCGCGGGCGCGGCGCTGATTGGTTTGAGTTGGGAAAACAAAAGCGAAAACATTGAGATTATCGAAGCCGAAGCCCCGGCAATAATTTTGGTCGACGTCGGCGGAGCGGCGCTTAAGCCGGGAATTTATGAGCTGGCCTCTGATGCCCGAGTTAATGACGCCTTGATTTTGGCCGGGGGGTTGGCCAAAGACGCCGACCGGGACTGGATCAGCCAAAATCTTAACCTGGCCGCCAAATTGACTGATGGGGCAAAGATATATATACCGTTTCAAGACGAATTCAATACCAATAAGGATTCTCCTTCGCAGAGCAAAGGAGAATCCTTGAATATAAATACGGCTTCTCTGGCCGAACTCGACCAGCTCTGGGGGATCGGCCCGGTGACCGCCCAAAAAATCATCGACAGCCGGCCATATGCCAAAGTCGACGATCTGCTCGAAAAAAAGATCGTCAAGATCAATGTCTATGAGGCGATCAAAGATAAAATCACTGTCTTATAATCAATGAAACCAGTTTGGTGGCTGTTGATAGGGTTAGTCATATTTTTAATCAGATTTCAAACGAGTTTACAGGCAACCGAAAACTTGGACAGGTATACCGATAAGCCAATAAGCATCAACGGCAAAATATCCTCACAAATTAACTTACAGGGTAGTAACCAAAGCTTCAATGTGGGCCGGGTGCGGGTGCGGACCAACCTCTACCCGGCCTACGAATACGGTGATCGACTGGTAATTTCCGGCACTCTCCAGAGGCAAGTGATAAATCCTTGGTATAGCCGGTTTAGCTTGATATATCCCGGTATCAAACGAGTGACAGCCGGTAACAATATATTTATAGGCTTTAAAAATAAATTGGCCGTTTGGTATACCCGGGTCCTGCCCGAGCCCGAAGCCGGTTTGCTCGCCGGGATCGTTTTGGGGAGCAAACGCGGTTTACCTCAAGACTTTTGGCAGGCCCTGCAGAAAACCGGCACTTTGCATATCGTCGTTGCCTCTGGTTATAACGTTACCGTGGTCATGGGAGCGGTGGTGTTTCTCTTTGCCGGCATTCTGCCGCGGCTCTGGGCAATGGTTTTGGCCATGATCGCGGTCGGCGCTTACTCAATCATGGCCGGCCTCGAACCGGCGATTGTCCGGGCGGCAATTATGGGTACTTTGGCCTACTTTGGCCAGGCGTTGGGCAAACCCCGGGACGGCGTCCGCCTCTTGGCCGCGGCCGCCGGAGCCATGTTGTTAATTAACCCCTTATTTTTATTCGACGTCGGTTTCCAGCTGTCAGTCATGGCCACCTTGGGGATTTTGCTGGTCTGCCCCCGCCTGCCCCGCCTGCCCCAAGGCGTGGGCGAGTCGCTGGCGGCCCAGCTGTTCGTCTGGCCGATCCTGCTTTATAATTTCGGCAGAATGAGTCTGTTTGGTATATTAGTTAATAGTTTGATAGCACCGTTGGTGCCCTATGTCATGATTTTGGGCTTTCTGCCGTGGCTGGCTTACGTGCCGCTGCATTTAATTGTGGTTATAATCAACCGGTTTGGCTAAAAAACTTAATTTACTGCTGTTAACTTTAATTGGCCTGGTGCTGCTGGCGTGGCAGCAGTGGCCTAAAAGCCAGCTCAAATTGGTGTTTTGCTCGGTCGGCCAAGGGGACGCGACTTTAATTATCTGGAAAGATCAACAGATTTTGGTGGACGGCGGACCAAATAACCGGGTGCTGGATTGCTTGGGCCGGCATTTGCCGTTTTGGGATCGGGAATTGGAATTGGTGATTGCCTCGCACGCCGAAGCCGACCACATTACCGGTTTGATCGAGGTCGTCAGGCGTTATGAAATCGATCAGTTTTTGGCGGTCAACGAGGCCAACGACACGGCCGAGTACCGCGCCCTGCTCGAGGCCATTAATCAGCGGGGGGTCAAAGTAAAAGAGTTGGTCCAAGGCGATGCGGTCTTAGCCGGACCGGTAAAATTAACGTGGCTTTGGCCGGAAAAACCCGGCCGCGGCGTCCTGGGCGCCAAAACCTCGCTCAACCGGTTTTCCCAGGTAATTTTGGCCAGTTTTAATAATTTTGACTGGTTATTGACCGGAGATATTGATACGAAAATTGAATGGCAGCTGGTTACTTCAGGTACTCTACCTGAAGTTGAGGTGCTCAAAGTGGCCCATCACGGCAGTAAGTATTCCAGCAGTCAGGAATTTTTAGATACCGTCAGCCCGGAGCTGGCAGTGATCGAGGTCGGTAAAAACAGTTTTGGCCACCCCACCGAAGAAACTCTGGGCCGGTTAGAGCAGGTCAAAGCCCAAATCAAACGGACCGACGAGGCCGGTGACGTGGTGATTATCAGCGACGGTGATCATTGGCGGGTGGAATAAGTTGTGCTATACTAAATTAATGAAAATTAATCATTATACCGCCATTTTCCAAAAAGAACCGGATGGGGGTTACACCGTCATTATTCCGGCCCTAAAAGGGTGTGTCACCTATGGGGAAACTATCGAGGCAGCCTCGGCCGCCGCCCGGGAAGCGATCGAATCTTATCTTGGCAGTTTGGCCATGGATCGAGATGAAGCCCCGGCGGACATTGACTTCGTTTCCACCATTGATTTTTCTTATGCCTAAATTGCCTTCGCTTAAACCGAGGGAGGTAGTGAAAAAACTCAAAAAATTAGGCTTTATTGAACATCATCAGGTTGGCAGTCATTTGGCCGTTATTCCAATGCATCTTAAAGATATTAAAAAAGGCACATTGGCGGCAATTTTAAGAGAAAGTGATATTGATAGAAAAGAGTTTCTGGCGGCTTAAATATGAACTTGCGTATCAGCGACCGTTTGCTTTTGGGATTGTATATCTCGGCGGAAATGCGTGCCTTTCCGTCGGCCAAGTTATTTTACTGGACGCCGGTCGGGTATTCGCGCAAAAAATACCGGGAGCTGGTCAACCGGCTGCAGCGTTTAAATCTAATCCAGCGGACGGTACTGGAGGGAGCGGTAAATTTTCGTTTGACCGGAGGCGGTCAAAAGCGGTTGCTCCATAACTTTCCCGCGCTGGCTTTGACCGGCAAATCTTGGGATGGTTTTTGGCGGGTAGTCATGTTTGATGTTCCCGAGGCCCAAAGACAAGAACGCGATCGTTTGCGCCGAAGATTAATCAAATTGGGCTTCGGCCGCCTGCAGGACTCTACTTATCTTTCCGCTTATGATTGGGACGAGGCGGTTTTTGAAAGCCCGGCGCTGTTTTTGGAAGCCAAGCAAAAGCACCTGGGCGACCCCAAAAAATTGGCTGATAAAATCTGGCATTTAGACCAATTAGCCGACGGTTATCAGCAGGTGATCGATCGGTTGACCACCCGCTTTGGCATTAAAGACGCCAAAAAACGGGACGAGTTTTTGCGCAGGACCCACCAGGAATTTCTGGAAGTATTTATAACCGATCCGTTTTTGCCGCCGGAATTATTGCCCGCCGACTGGCCGGCCGCCAAATGCCGCAAGTTTCTCCTGCAGGCCGGGGCAGTGAAAGAGTAGCTTGACACGGGTGTTATACTATTTTGTTAGTTTGAAAATTTAATCAAAAGCACATCGGAGTCGCGATCCGGTTATGCTTCCCGACAAAATTCGGGACGGGTGAGTCCGTAAAAACTCTAAAGCGTGTCACATTAGAAACCGAGCGTTTGAGACCAAAATAGGGTGGTACCGTCTTTCATTTCGAGAGGCCCCTTTGTTTACTAATTAGTTTTAGTAGCCAAAGGGGCTTTTTGTATGGTAGAAACAGTTAGGTATCAGTCGCCGTTGGGGAGCGGGGCAATGGCTCTGGAGCAGTTTGCCGTTGCGGAACTGCCTGAATCTAAACATGATTTAGCCATTGCTTTGGAAATAAAATCCCGGTTAAGCGAGGCCGGTTTTGGTTTTGATCAGCGGCCTTGGTTAGTTAGTCCCGGGCCTTGTCATTTCCCAAGGGAAGTAGCCGAGCAAATTAATTACCGGGCCGGGTTGTTAGGTGTTTATCTGCCGATTGCCGAGAAAATTATTAATGATAAATACGGCGGTCCGCCGCCAAAATTGTGGGGACTGCCGTATCGGGATAAAGCCCATGGGGCGACCATTGTTCGGCTCGATGATATTTTGATGCCCAACGGTCAATTATTAGCTACGGAAGCCGAGGGATGGTCATCCGGTCAAGGGCAAATTATTGCCATGAGCAATCTTTACCGGTTAATTGCCGGAAAAGACGGTTTATCCACGCCATTCGGAGGCATAGATTTAACTGCTGTTAAAACTTTTAAAGAGAGTTTTGGCGATCAAGTAAAAATCGCGGTTGTGTTACCGGTGGCTGAAGTTCACGGTTTAGATTTTTTAAGGAAAGATTTTCAACTTTTCTGTAATTACTGTCAACGATTGGGTTTAGACATAAAGGTTGAATCAATCGCTGATTTGGAAGTTGAAAATTATGATGTGCTCTATCCCTTTTTCCCGCCTACTGGCTATGCGGATTACGGCACGACTTTGGGCAAGGGTAAGGCGATTCTCGAAGCCTGGGCAGACGGTAAAGTGGAGTTATTCCCAGAGCCGTCATGGTTACAGACAAAATTGATTAGTACGACAATGTTTGAATTGCAGAATAGCCAATCATTCCCTGACGCCGGATTATTATTTCCTTGGAGTTGGCCTTTAGATAAACACAATCAACCTAATGTAAATTGGTCAGGCAATACTTGGGTGGCCAAACCATTATTTGGGACTGATTGTTCTGGATTGGTATTTTCATCAGAGATGAGTCAGAACGAGTGGCAGGATTTTGTTGACCAAAAACTGCAGTCTTTCCAATCTGATCAGCCATACCCTTTGCAGTTTGGAGAGGTAAATAAACATGGAAGAACCGGAGCCAATGTGGAATTGGACTTTGACAATTATTTTGTCCAGCCGGAATTATCTCACGCTAATTTTAAAGTGAAATATCTAAACCCTGCGGGAAACGGTATCAGGCAGAAAGATGGTTTTGGCGCCAGAATTTGTTCTACGGTTTTTATCGACAATCAAGGGCAGAGTGAAGTCGGTGATGTTGATGTGACTTTAAGAAAAAATATTCGGGTCCACGGGGCTACGGACAGCGTCGTGACCTTGGCCACATTTGGTTAAAATTATGATCAACTTAATTCAAAAACTAATTCAAATTAAATCTGTTTCCGGCAGCGAGTCGGAGATTCAAAAGTTTATCTTTAATTATTTGGTAAAACTGGGTTTAAAACCAGCCTGGAAGCAGGGAAATGTGTGGGTCAAAATTAAGGGTAAAGATGGCGCCAAGGCCTTAATTTTCAACGCCCACGTCGATACGGTTCATCCTGGAGAAATTAAAAATTGGTCCAATTTGCCTTGGTCGGGAACAATCAAAAACAACAAAATTTACGGCTTGGGTGCGTCTGACGAAAAAGGTGGAGTGGCAGCCTTGTTGTTGCTGGCTGGAAAATTGGTAAAAAATCAGCCCGAGGTTGATACTTGGCTGATGTTTGTAGTGAATGAGGAGGTGGACGGATCAGGCACCAAAAAATCCTTAAAATTTTTACCGTATAAAAGTTACCAAAAACTGGCGGCGGTTTTGGTAGAGCCGACCGGTTTAGAATCAGTGGAAATTGGCCACAAAGGTAATGTTTTTGTCAAATTAACGGTTAGGGGTGATTCCGGCCATGGTTCAGAACCGGAGAAAATTAAAGTCAATGCGGTTTTGGTAATGAGCCAAATTTTGTTGAAGCTGGAAAGGCTGGCTGCAATCTGGCGACAAAAATATTCCGATCCGGTTTTAGGGAAACCAACAATTGGAATCGGTACCAGCATCAAGGCCGGTAATCCCCAAACTCCAAACAAGTTTAGCGATGAATGCAGCGCGACTTTGGACGTGCGAACAATTCCGGAAATGCATGATCAGGTTTTAGCGGACATTAATAATTGGTTGAAGGTTTTTCCGGTGAAGGTAAGTTTTTGTTATCCGCCGGCGCCTTTGGGTTTAACCGAGAAAAAAGAGGATATAGTAAAAGTACTTTTGGCCTTGAAATCAGGCTTAAAAGTGACGACTTCTTCCGGTTCAACCGATCAGTGCTGGTTTACTCAAGCTAAGATCCCGGCAATAATTTTCGGCCCGGGAGAAGAAAATCAGGCGCATCGGTCAAACGAATGGTGTTATCTCAATAAAATTGACGAAGCAGTAAAAATCTATACCGCTTTAATCCCAAAATGGGGTAAAATGAATATATGAAGAAAATGAAAAAAACAACTAATTTATATATCGACGGTACTAACTTATTTGCCGGCCAAAACGATTTATTCGGTCCGCGGCAGTATCTTGATCGGGTATTTTTCTATGCCTCATTTATGAACGCCAAACAGCGGGGAAATCGGGCCGTAGCCGAAGCCTTGTTTTACAGGCAGGTAAAAGAAACTGACAATCTATTTTTCTACAAAGGCCACCGTTCGCCGGCCTCTGGCAAAGAAAAAGGAGTTGATGTTCATTTTTCTCCGGAAATGGTTTATAAAACAGATAAATCTTTTGTATTAAACTTTGCTAATAAGTTTAAAAAATTGGTAAATTTACCAAAAAGACTAAAGATTGTTAGTATAAAAAAGCCCCGTATGATTAACATACGGGGTAGGTAATAACTATAATAGCAAATAGCCAAAAAAAGTCAAGATGAAAAAAATAATCGAACAAGCCATTAAAAAAGTTTTAAAAGATTTGAGTTTGCCGGCAGTCAAATTTTCCGTCGAGCATCCGGAAAATATGGCCTGGGGGGATTTTTCGACCAATGCGGGCATAATAATTTCCAATAAGGCTAAAGCGATTTGCGACCGATTAAAAGCCGAAAAAACATTGTCTAAAATCGCTTCAAAAATTGAAGTCGCCGGAGCCGGTTTTATTAATATATCAATCCAACCAGAGGCTCTTATCACTCAAACTGATAAACTGCTAAAAGATGGTGTAACCCGCCTTCGCCAAGGCTTCGGCGGGCAAAGGAAAATCATGGTCGAGTTTGCCCACCCAAACACTCACAAAGAAATGCACATCGGCCACATGCGGACGTTAATTGTGGGTGAGGCGTTAGCCAGAATTCTGACGGCAGCCGGGGCCCGGGTTTTTCGGGCTAATTATCAGGGAGATATCGGCCCGCACGTGGCCAAATCGATCTGGGGCACCCAAAAAATTCTGGCGGCGGAAAAATCAAGCTGGAACCAGGCAGAAAAATTGAGCTTGACGGAAAAAGCCCATTTATTGGGCCGGGGCTACGTTAGGGGAAATCAGGATTACGAAGCCAATCAAGCAGAAATTGATCAGTTAAACACGAAAATTTATGCTCATGATCAATCAATAGAACCAATTTACCGGCAGACAAGAAAGTGGAGCTTGGATTATTACGGTAGTTTTTACCAGCGGTTCGGGACCAAGTTTGACCGACTGTTTTTTGAAAGTGAAGTGGCAGAGAGAGGGAAAGAGATTGTTTTGAAAAATTTAGATAAAGTGTTTAAGAAAAGCGCTGGCGCCGTAGTTTTCCCAGGTGAAAATTATGGTCTGCATACCCGGGTGTTTGTCACTCAAGACGGCAATCCCACTTATGAAGCCAAAGATATGGGTTTAGGGCCGGAGCAGTTTAAGGCGTTTGAATTTGACCGGTGTATCCACGTCGTGGCCAATGAGCAAACAGGGTATTTTCAGGTAATTATCAAAGCGTTGGAATTGCTTGACCAGAAATTTATCGGCCGGGAATATCACTTGTCCATGGGTATGGTCAATTTAATCGGCAAAAAAATTTCTTCGCGCACCGGGGAAATTATTACCGTCGATGGGTTATTGGAGGAAGTAAAAGAAAATTTAAAATCTTTAGCCAAAAATCAGGAAGCGTTGGAAGCGGTGACTATCGGGGCAGTGAAGTACTCGGTGTTAAAAACCGGCTGCCGGCAGGATGTGGCTTTTGATATCAAAAAGTCTGTCAGCCTCGACGGCAACTCCGGCCCTTACTTGCAGTACACCTACGCCCGGGCGAAATCGGTGCTTCAGAAAGCAGAGATCCAACAAGGTCCGGCCTTGCCTGGCGGCAAGAACGGACCTTTAAATCAAGAAGAAGACGTTTTACTGCGCACGCTCTACCGGTTTGAGGAAGTCGTGGTCCAGGCGGCCGAGCAGCTGGCACCCAATTTAATTGCCAATTTTATTTATGACCTGGCCCAAAAATTTAACGGTTTTTATAATCGGCACAAAATTGTGGGCAATGACTTCAGGTTATGGCTAACCGGCGCCACGGCCGAAATTTTAAATCGGGGATTGAATCTAT
>Ga0155544_113_pt1 | contig 9977 bp, 17 predicted proteins | sample RifCSPhighO2_12_FD_107201 | JGI IMG/M metagenome (GOLD analysis project Ga0155544, IMG submission 107201) | Candidatus Beckwithbacteria bacterium RIFCSPHIGHO2_12_FULL_47_17
AATACCAGAAAAAGTATAGGTTCCCAGTCGTAATGTTACCAAGGTTAAATTATTTTGGGCGAGATACACCATGACTCCGCCAATCACCAGAAACAAGATAAGCATAAGCATCAAAAACAGTATACACGTTGACTTGATACTTGACAAGTACTACAATTAATTGTACCATATGAAGTATGTCAATTGTTAAAAAACAACGGGTCACTCTTTTTTTAAATCCGGCTATTTCTAAGCATGCCCGGGCGCAAGCGGTAGTCGAGGAATTAACTTTGACACATCTTGTCGAAAAAGCCTTAATTCACTATCTACCTACAGTAACAATTATTAAGAAAGTGGAAAAAATATGATTGAAGCACAGGTGAAAACAGGATCTCTCCAAAAAGAGTACCAAACGAAAAAAGCAATTTTTCGCACCTATCAAGTCATTTGGTACATTTTAGGCATTGTTGAAGTGGTGTTGGCGTTTAGAGTTTTACTCAAACTCCTTGGAGCCAATGCCCTAAGCGGGTTTACCAGTTTCATCTATGCCATCAGCAATCCCTTTGCCTTGCCGTTTGCGGGCATATTAGGAACAACCAGAAGTTCAGGAATTGTCCTTGAATGGTCAACTCTAATTGCCATGGCAGTCTATGCCGTTGCTGCCTATGGAATCGTGGCCTTCTTCCAGCTGGTTAAGCCAACGAACAAAGAAGAAGTCGAACAGACAGTTGACAATCAATAAACAGACTAGGGATTAAAGGGGGGTGAGTAATATGGGATTATTAGACATCATTATTGTAGTGCTAATTGTTTCCTGGTTGGGAGGATTTTCTCTCAAGATTGGCGGCGGGTTAATCCATTTACTGCTGGTTATTGCAGTGATTGTTTTGCTTGCCCGTCTTTTGGGGGTGAATATTTAATATGAGTCTTTCTTTTGCAAATTTAAGTCCTTTGGCGTCGTTGGTTTTTGGAGTGTTGATTTTGATGTTTCCGAAATTTCTTAACTATTTGATAGCGGGTTATTTGATTATTGTGGGAATTATCGGGTTGGGTGTAATCAGATGATTGTTTGGCCAAAAAAGTCTTTTAACCAGCAGGAAATAGCCAAAGAGTCCCAGGCGGCAGATAAACAAAAAAGGTTGAATAGCAAAGCCGTGGCAAAATTGGTTAAAAAATCTAATCGAATATTAGTCAGCATTTCTTCACACGCATTTCCTTTTGATATATTTCCGGACACCATTAATGTTGAAGAGGGAAGAATTACGATAATAAACCGCCACCTATTTTCTTCAGAAATACACAGCGTGGATATAAAAGATATTTCCAATATATTTATCAATCAGACGATTTTCCGGTCACAATTAGTGATTATTTCAAAAACCTTTGAAGAAAATGAAATAAGAATAAAAAATTTGAAAACCAAGGAAGCAGTTTTCGCCAGAAGAATTATTGAGGGGTTAAGAGTTTTTGAAAATAAAAAAATAGAGACTTCTGGTTATACCAAAGAAGAATTGGTTGCCAAACTGGAAGAATTAAGCACGACAGAAATAGTGACGTAAAAGAAGGTGTATAATATAGGTTACTGACTTCTTTGTGTTTCATCAAGGATTTTTATGACGAAAACGACTGTTTTTGATGTCTTGATTGTTTATAGTGGTAAAACAGCCATCAGTGCTAATTTGGCCCCGGTTGATATTTTGGCACCTTTTTCCAGTGATTTAAACATTGTCTATGGATATTTTTTAGAAACTTGTAGAAAAAATAATTTAAGGGCGGCCCTGACGACGTCGGCGGATATTATCGGCGCCGGCCGCTGCCGGAGTTATTGGCTGTTTAAAAGTAACCGTTGGCTTAAGGTAAAGAAAGCCGGCTACTCCAGGTTGATTTTTGACAAACTATCTCCGGTTAAGCGAAAATACCAAGTCAGTCGTAAGTTGCTATTTTCCTCAAAAAAAGTGAAACCGTTTAACCAGCCGGATCTGTTTAAGCTCTTTTTTGATAAACAAAAAACTTATAACCAGCTAAGTCAATTTTCTACCCCCACCGTGGCTATAGAAAACAGCACTAAATTAAGCCTTCGCAAAGCCTGCCAAGAGCTTAAGGCAATGATCAAAAAACATCCCCACCCTAATGATTTTTCCAGCGAAGTGGTGATGAAAGACCGGTTCGGCGCCGGCGGCCGGGACGTTTACAAATTTAAAGCTGATGAATTGGCTAAAATGACGACCATAATGAAGCAAAGCCAGAAATCATTTATTCTTCAGCCGCTGGTTAGGTTTGACAATGTGGATATCCGCTTGATTTATTTAGGCGGGAAAATTGTCCAAACTTATATCCGGGTGGCTAAAGACGGCGATTTTCGCTGTAACGAGCACCAGGGCGGTTTACTAAAATATATCGACCCGGCCGCAGTGCCGGCGGCGGTAATGTTTCAGGCAGATAACCTGGTCAGGGTTTTAGATAAGACCACGGCGCTATTTGCCCTTGATTTTATGGTCAGCAATAACGGTAATATCTATCTGATTGAGGGCAATACCGGGCCGGGGTTGGATTGGAATTTAGCCATTAAGGAAAACGAACTGGCTGCCCAAAAACTAATCAGGCTGGTGGTCAAAGAGCTGGGACGGTTGGCTTATGACCCCATGGTATAATAGAAATTATGTCAGGAACCTTAACGCTTACTGCCGGAGACTTGATTGTCCGCTTTGGCCGGGTGTTAAAAGTGCTGGGGATCAAGGATAAAAAAGTGGCTTTTTCCCCGCGCTTTGCCAGCCAAAAAACCGGCGGTTTAACTTATTCGATTCCGCTCAAAAATATTGCCGGGAGCAATTACCGCCGGATTGTCACTAAAGATAAACTCAAAAGTTTGTTTGGGTCGATCTTAGGCAAGCCGATTCCGGTAGAAGAACCGGATACGGTGGCCGTAAAATCCTCTCTGGGCGGGAATAATTTGACCGAGACTTTTACGGTGATTAAAGCTTTATGGTCGGAAAAAAAGAGTAAGTCCGGGATTTTGGCCGGCGGTAAGTTGAGCCTTTACCAGCAGGCACTGGAACAGGCGGTCGAAGAAGTGGCGGCGGTCAAAGGTATTGTGCCGGATAAAGCCAAGCTGATGATTATGGAGGCGTTAAAAAGTAAGCAGGCCGATCAAGCTCAAACTCAAAAGCAAGGGTAAAACTACCGGGAAAAATTGTTTGTGTCCGGCGCGGTGATGAATTTCCGGGATAATGTCCGAAGCGGCCAGGTAAATAAAAATTCCGGCCGCCGCCGCCAGCAAAAACGGCAGCTGTAGTGCCAAAGCCTGACCCAGGTAAAAGCCCAAAATTACTCCGGGAACGGTCAATAGCGATTGTAAGACATTAATAAAAATCACTCTTCTTTTTGGCCAGCCGCGGTATAAAAGCACACTGAAATCGCCGATTTCCTGAGGGATTTCGTGGGCGGCAACCGCCAAAGTGGTGGTTAAGCCCAGTGCCGGATTGGCTACGTAAGCCAGGGCAATGACGATGCCGTCAAGAAAGTTGTGTAAACTGTCGCCCAAGATTAATAAGGCGGGTAAAGACTCGGTGTGGTCGGAATGAGCTTCTTGGGAGGCTTGGTGTTTGAGAAAATATGTCATGATCAGGCGTTCCATAATAAACCAGGTAACAAAACCAATTAGCAGAGCCAGTAAAATCGGTTGAGGTTTAAGCGCCGTCTCCAGTGCTTCCGGCAGCAGGTCCAAAAGCGCCGCGCCCAAAAACGCGCCGGCGGCAAAAGATAACAGGGGGGTAATCAGGCGTTGAACCAACTTATAATTTAGCAGTAGTAATAAACCGCCGATCAAAGAAAAGACACCGCCGATTAAACTGTAGAAAATTAACAGCCCCATATTGAAATAGTATACTAAAGATTATGAAAAAATCTTTGGTAGCCGTCTTTGCCCATCCGGACGACGAAGCTTTCGGCCCGGGCGGGAGCCTGATCCATTTCTCAAAAACCCATGACGTTTATTTGCTCTGCGCGACTAATGGCAACTTAGCGGTCAGGCGGGGGGAATTATTAAAATCAGCCAAGATTTTGGGTATCAAGAAAGTCGATTGGCTGAATTTTAGCGACGGCGGTTTGTGTAATAACAATTACCATCAATTGGCGGAAGCGATCGAGAAAAAACTGCGGCGTTACCGGCCGGAAACAGTGCTGACCTTTGAGCCTCAAGGCGTTTCCGGCCATTTGGACCACGTGGCCGTGTCTTTGGTGACTACTTTTGTGGTTAAAAAATTAAAATTTGTCAAACGCTTGTTGTGTTTTTGTGAGTTAAAATCGACCATGAAGTTGATGAGGAAAAGCTTTGGTGAGTATTTCATCTACGTCCCGCCGGGGTATTCCCGAAGGGAAATTGGTTTAGTGATTAACACCGAGGCTTATTGGCCTAGGCGCGTGAAAGCGATGGCCGCTCATCATTCCCAGCGGGGCGACTCTAACCGGATAGTTAAGACATTATCGCAATTACCTAAAAAAGAGCATTTTATCATTTCAACTGCTTGACAAATAAAATACATATTCTAAAATACGAATATGTACTCCCCCTTGTTTAACCGCGAAAGTCAATTATTCCAAGCGTTGGCGCACCCGAAACGACTGGAGATTATTCACTTACTGCGTCACCAGGAATTGTGCGTCAATCAAATACTGGAAATGTTGGATTTGCCCCAAGCCAATATCAGTCAGCACCTGACTCTTTTGCGCCAAGCGGGAATTGTTGTCAGTAGAAGAGACGGCAAAAAAATTCTTTACTGTTTAACCAGGCCGCAATACATCCGCGCCAGCGATTTACTCAAACAGACATTGATGACCGGCGGTTCAACTAAGCAGGTGATTGATCCGGTTTGCCGCATGAAATTATCGCCCCAGATTGCCTCGTTTACTTTGGAAACTTCAGGTAAAACTCATTACTTTTGCGCCTCCGGCTGTTTAAAAAAATTTAAAAAAGAACCAAGGAGATATTTATGAAACTGATCCTGATTGGTTTGAGTCTGACCTTATTACTGATTTTCGGCGGAGTTTTTTTGGTAAGTAAAACCAATAACAAAGCCAGTTTGGCCGGGGGCCAAAACACGCAGGTGAGTGTGGATAAAACCAGTTACGACTGGGGTGAGATAGGGATAAATGACGGTAAGGTGCAGGCAGAGTTTACTTTAACCAATGCCGGCGCGGCGTCGTTACAACTGGCCAATGTGTCCACTTCCTGTGAGTGCACTACCGCCCAGATAGTAATCGAAGGCAAGGCGAGTCCTTATTTTGGCATGCACCAAAAATCTTCCTGGACCGGTCAGGTGGAGCCGGGGAAAAGTGCCAAGTTAATCGTTGAGTTTGACCCGGCCTTTCACGGCCCGCAGGGGATCGGCCAGATTACCCGGCAGGCGGTCGTGGAAACCAATGATTCGAAGCAGCGCCAGTTAACTTTTGTCACCACCGCCAACGTTATTAAGTAGTTTGAGGGATTATATTATGGCAAAGCGGAAAAAAATTTCGTCAGCATTAGTGGTTTTTCTGATTCTTGATGCCCTGGTTTTGGGCGCGGTCGGCAGTTATTACTTGGCCCAGCGCTCATTTACCAAGAAAATGGCCCAAATTGAGGCGCAAAAACCGGAAAACCTGGTCAAAGAGGCGACGGCCAAAGTCTTGCCTGCCGATGGCTATACTACCCAGTTAAAGTGGGGAGATATTGTCAAAAAACTGGTCGAAGCCGGAGCGATTGATCCGGTCAAGTACCGGGAGATCTATAACTCCAAAACTAATGGCGCCGAGCAGTTAACGCTGTTGGAGGGAGAGAGCGACCAGGCAATTAGTATTGATGAAAATAACGCTTATTTTCTGGTCAATACTTTGTGGGCCCTGGGTTTAACCCAGAAAAGTATTGTGCTGGACGAAGGTCCGATGACAAAAAACACAGCCAATTACGCCTCCACAGGAGGTTGGATTTTAGGTAAAAAAACAGCCATGGAGTTATATTCCAGCCAGGAATTAATCCCTTTAAACGAAGAGCAACAGGATTTAGTCCAGAAAATTGCCGGTAACGTTTATCGTCCCTGCTGCGGCAACTCAGTCGCTTTTCCCGACTGCAACCACGGCATGGCCGCTTTGGGCTACATTGAGTTAGCCGTGGCCGCCGGTTTGTCCGAGGAGCAGATTTATCAGGATTTACTGGCGTTTAACTCCTATTGGTTTCCCGATACTTATGTAGAAATGGCGGTTTATTTCCAACAACAGGAGGGTTTAAGTTGGGACAAAGTGGACGCCAAGACGGCGCTGTCTTACGATTATTCCTCAGCCGCCGGTGCCCAGAAAATCAAACAGGCAGTCCAAAGCATCCCCGGTCTAAAATCCCAGGGGGGCAGTTGTGGGGCGTAAGCTTTTGTTGGCAGTAGTGGTTTTGGTTGCCGTTTTTGTTTTCCTGCCTAGACGGCAGATAGCAGATAAAGATTTAACAGTGGCCGAATTCGATGCCGCCTTAGCCCAAAGCGACGCGTTTTTAGTCGATGTCCATATACCCGAACAAACGCACCTTAGCGGTACCGACGCCTTTATCCCTTACGATCAAGTGGCCGCGCGTTTGGCCGAATTTCCTCAGGACAAAGGCGCCGCCATTATTCTTTATTGCCGCTCCGGCTCGATGAGCAGTGAAGCGATGCGGATTTTAACTGACAGGGGCTATACTAATGTCCAGCATTTAGTCGGCGGGATTCAGGCCTGGCGGGAACAGCACCAGGGAATTGAACTAGCCCCGGAAGTTAAAGACTTGGGCACGGTGATTTACGGCGAGGTCGCTCAAACAGAATTTATCCTAACTAATAACACCAATCAAGCCGTCAACTTAGCCCGGGTGAGTACTTCATGCTCCTGCACTAAGGCGGAGGCAGAAAAATTGACCCTGGAGCCTTATGATTCGACCAAAATAGCCGTCAGTTTTGACCCGGCAGTACATCAGGACGACACCGATTTGGGCGAGATCACCCGGACGATTTTCATAAATACCGACCAGCCAAACTTTTCCCAAGTTGAGGCGCAAATTACCGCCCGGGTCGTCAGACAATGAATCAGTTCAATCAAATTTCTTTGATCGCCAGCTTTATTGCCGGCATGGTCGCCCTGTTTGCCCCCTGCTGTTTTTCTTATTTACTGCCGGCGTATTTCGGCAACATTTTTAAAGAAAAAAAGCGGGTAATTTTGATGACCCTGATTTATTCTTTGGGAATTTTTACCGTGATGCTGCCGATTGTTTTGGGCGCCAAAGTTTTAGCCGCCTTAGTGTTTCAGCTCCACGACCAAACCTATATTTTGGGGAGTTTGTTCATGATTTTAGTGGCCGTTCTGGCCTTCCTGGGAATTAAGCTGCCCCTGCCCCAGGTAATGCAAAAACAGTCGGGTAAGCCTGACGCGGTTTCCACTTTTACTTTAGGGCTTTTTGCCGGAGTCACTTCCAGCTGCTGCGCCCCGGTACTTTTGGGGGTAATGACTTTGAGCGCTTTAACCCCGGGATTGGCGGCCAGTTTGCTGGTCGGCGCGGTTTATGTTTTGGGCATGGTCACCCCCTTATATTTGGCCTCGGCCTTTATCGACCACAAGAAAATCTTGGAAAAACCGATCATGAAACGGCAAATTACAACTCTGGTTTTAGCCGGCAAAACCTACCCGATTTTTGTTTCCAATATTATCGCCGGCATTACTTTTGGACTGACCGGTATCTTGATGCTTTATTTAACTTTAACCGGACGCTTGGGCATGCCTGAGCCCACTAAGCTCAATTTGGCCCTCAACCGTTTCACCCAAAACCAGTGGTTGAACTTAGTTTTTGTTATAGTGGGTTTATATCTTTTATATAAATTTATTAAGCGGGGATTAAAATGATCTACACTTGTCCCATGCACCCGGAAATTAGGCAGGACCACCCGGGAAGATGTCCCAAATGCGGCATGGACCTGGAGCCGGCTGAAACAGCGGGTGCCGCCGAACATCATGCCGACCACGATCACGCCAGCATGATGGCCAGCCCCGAAGCCGCCAAAGAATTTTTAACCCGCTTTATCATCGTCACGGTTCTGCTGATTCCCTTGGGGTTATTGTCCTGGTTCGGTGCCGCGCCTTATTTAAAATTGGCAGTCGCCACGGTCATTTTTTACTTTGGTTTGATATTTTTCCAGCACGCCCGCCACGAAATCATGGTGAAAAAATACGGGATGATGACCTTGGTGTCTTTGGCCGTCGGTTCCGGCTACTTGTTTTCCGCCGCCGGCACCTTTATTCCGGCGATCGCCACCGAGTTTTATTTGGAAATCTCCACTTTGATTTGGGTGCTTTTATTTGGCCATTGGCTGGAAGCCAAAAGCTCGTCGGCGGCCGGCAACGCCCTCCAGGAAGTGGCCAAGCTTTTGCCTAAAGAAGCCCATTTGTTAGTTCGCGGCCAAGTCCAAGCCGTCAGTTTGACTCAACTCAAAAGCGGGGATATGGTCAGGGTTTTGCCGGGTGAAAAAGTCCCGGCCGACGGGGTGATTGTTAACGGTTCAGCCAACTTTAGCGAGGCTCACATTACCGGAGAATCAAAGCCGGTGGAGAAAGATAAGAACGACCGGGTGGTGGCCGGGGCGATTTGCCTGGACGGTTCGGTGGAGGTCAGGCTCGACCGGGTGGGGGAAAGTTCGACCATCGGCCAGATCCAAAAGCTGATTGCCACCGCCCAAAATACCAAGCCCTCGGCCCAGCGTTTGGCCGACCGGGCGGCGAGCTACCTGACTTTTATCGCTTTAGGCGTAGCGATTATCACCGTGGCCGTTTGGTCGGTAGCCTTAGGCTACCCCCTGGTTTTTTCCCTGACTTTGGCGATTACCGTGCTGGTTATCGCCTGCCCGCACGCTTTGGGTTTGGCCATCCCGACCGTAACCACGATCGCTACAAAATTGGCGGTGAGTAACGGCGTCTTTATCAAAGACATGGCCAAATTGGAAGTGGTTAAAAAAGCCGACTATGTGGTTTTTGACAAAACGGGGACTTTGACCAAAGGCGAGTTCGGCGTCACCAAGGTGACCGCCGCTGATAATCAGCCCAAAAACTTATTGAGGCTGGTCGCCGGTTTGGAAAATCATTCATCCCACGTCATTGGTCAGGCAATTTTAAGCTATGCTAAACAGCAGGGGATTAAACCGGCCCGGGTGGTCAACTTTAAGAATTTGGCCGGCAAAGGAGTTAGGGGCGAGATTGACGGCCGGACTTATTTTGTGGGCAATAACGCCTTAATGCGTGAATTAAACTTGAAGCCAAGTTCGAGCGCCAATGTGTTTGTGGCCAATCAGGTCGAGATTTTAGGCTCGCTGACTTTAGCCGACCAAATCAAACCGGAATCAAAAACCGCGATTGACAGCCTTCACCGCTTGGGCGTCAAGGTGGCAATGCTCACCGGCGACAGCCAAGAGGTAGCCGAGACAGTGGGGAGAAAGCTGAACATTGACACAATTTTCAGCCAGGTGCTGCCGGAGAAAAAATATGAGCACATTAAATCGCTTCAGGACAAAGGCAGAATCGTGATCATGGTCGGCGACGGCGTTAATGACGCCCCGGCCCTGACCCAAGCCAACGTCGGCGTGGCCGTCGGCGCGGGCACCGACGTGGCCGTCGAGGCCGGTGACGTGGTTTTGACCCGGAGCAACCCGGAAGACATTAGCCGTTTGATTGCCTTGTCCCGCAAAGTCTATCGGAAAATGATCGAAAATCTAACCTGGGCTTTGGGTTACAACACCCTGGCCATTCCCGCCGCCGCCGGCGTGTTTATGCCCTGGGGAATTCAATTAAAGCCGGAGTGGGGAGCGCTGTTAATGAGTTTGTCATCGGTAATCGTAGTGATTAATGCCATGAGTTTAAGAAAAGCCAAATTGGCAGTATGAAAGCTTTTTTAATCGCCGGCTTGAGTTTAGCCGGATTCTATTATTTTGTGCTTTGGGCATTAACCAAAGACGCGGTTTATC
>Ga0155544_133_pt1 | contig 7121 bp, 9 predicted proteins | sample RifCSPhighO2_12_FD_107201 | JGI IMG/M metagenome (GOLD analysis project Ga0155544, IMG submission 107201) | Candidatus Beckwithbacteria bacterium RIFCSPHIGHO2_12_FULL_47_17
AGCGCTTTGTAAAGAATAGTTAACGCCATCACTGAAATATTCCAACCATTCGGTTTTGTCACCTTTATCAGCCGAACCTAATTTTTGTGAGTATTGCAATCGATCAATGTCGTAATAATCATCCAAAACAAAATACTTATTGATTAAATATTGATGTTTTAAAAACAACAGGGCGGTCAATAACCGGCAAGTCCGGCCATTGCCATCAATAAAAGGATGGATAAAAACAAACTGGTGGTGAAAGATTCCGGCTTTAACAATTACCGGAGTATTTTTGTCTGTCTCCAGCCAATCAACTAAATCTTTGATGCCGGCTTCAATTAATTCTTTTTGGTGCCAAGGCGGTTCATGTTTAACTTCTAATTTCTTATGTCCGTCTTGGCTTATATACCGACCGACTACTACCCGGGTGTCCCGAACTTTGCCGGCAATTTGATCGTTAACCCCCTGAAGCAGTTGTTGATGAATGTTTTTGACAACTGATAAAGAAAAAGGCTGCTCAAGATAAGTTGACAAGTTTTTCAGAATATTGAAGTAATTTTGAACCTCTTTTTCGTCGCGGTTAACCGGCAAACGGTCGCCTAAAAGTAAATTTGTCACTTCCGGCAAAGACAATGGATTGCCCTCAATGCTATTGGAAATATAAGAGGAACGAATTAAGTTATGGCGTTCAAGATTAAGCTGGAGATTAGGAGAAATTCGTAACGATTCCAGTTGGCCGTAAAACCGTTCAATCGAGGTAATGTTGGTTAATAACTTAGAGGACAGAGTAAATTTCGGCTGAAACATTAATCAAATTATAGCGCCAACCCTAATAATTGTAAAGTTATTTGTCAAGTTAATTGACAATATTATTCCACTTAAAGTCATTCCCTTAAGTAAACCGTTAAAAATAAGCTGATGATTCGAATCATTAATTACTTCGTGAACTTGACCTTTTTTATAAAGATATAATTTCCCCTGCTTATGGGTTTTGCAATTCCCCTTTAAAACATACTCAATTTCTAATGCGTGATGATAATGTTTCTTTTCAATTCCCCCAGATTTAAGCCAATAGACATAGCACGAAGCTAATTTATTCTCGAAAATTTTAATATTTTTAAGATAATCGGACATGTTATTTTTTTTCGCCTTTCAAAAACATAATCTATAACACCTCTAAGGTGTTAGTCTTATTTGCCTATCTGTTTCGCCCGGGAATAGATTTAAACGAGCAAAACCAATTAGTCACTCAAGCGGTTAATCAATATCCGAGCATTCTTTCCGTAGTTGACGCTTTAGCCCAAGAAGGAACAATTAGTCCCGATACCGCCGAAATTTATCACGCTCTTTGGGGAAAATAGTCCATTATTCTAATAAATTTCCTGTTTGCATGCTGTTTTGAGGGGGAAATTGGTGGAAATGCCACTCCAAATCAATCCCTCGTTCAATCGCCCGTCTGGAAAAACCCAAATCTATCCACTCTTCGATTAAACCAGTAGCCACGCCTTGTTCTGTCATTCTATTCTTATCCGCCCAGCCTAAAACCTGAACCGGGCGATCGCTCAAATCAACCACAAACGAAGTTGAATGAAACGGCTCCGGATTGTCAACGGTTGGAAACACACTATCTAAAATAAATTTGCCGTGGTTATAGGAACTATAGGCAAGAGTTACCTGTTTTAGTTCTTTTAGTCTTAATTTCATCAACTTATAAACTATCGCTTCAACTCCTAAATATGGGAAGTTGTCAGAAAACAATCTTCCTTCATTGGTCAATTGCAAATCAAGCTCCAAGGCCTCACCGACAAATTTGGCCATTGCCAATAAACCTAATTTTTTGGGTGATTTTTCTGTCATAAAGTTACCCGCCGCCGGATTATACCAAAATTCCCCCAATCACATTCCCGAGTTATAAAAAAGTAATTAATTTTCCTCTTCAAACTCTTCCAGGAGCTGGCGCTGGCGGCGGGAAAGACGGGAGGGAATATTGATTATCAACCTAACATATTGGTCGCCGCGGCCGCGGGACTGGAGATGCGGCATACCCTGGCCGCGAAGCCTGATTAAAGTGCCGGATTGAGTCCCGGGCTGGACTTTTAATTTCAGCTCGCCGTCCAAAGTCGGCACCGGCACGACCGCCCCCAAAGCCGCCTGAGAAAATGTAATCGGCTCATCGATAAAAATGTCGGCGCCGTCACGCTTAAACCGGGTATCGGGTTTGACTTCCACGGTGACGTAAAACTCGTTAAAGCGGATCCGGGTACCGTCATCGGCCCCGGCCGGAATTTTGATTTTATACTCTTTGCCCTGGTGGATAATCGTCCGCTCGGCGCCTTTGGCCGCTTCCATAAACTCGATTCTCAGGCCGTAGCGGGGAATCTGCCGAGCCTGACGAAACGGCGAGCCGCCGCCGCCAAAAAACGATTCAAAAATCTCAAACGGATCGGAAAAACCGCCAAAATCAAAACCTTGATTGCCGCCCCCGCCCGTAGTGTAGGTATAAGTAAACGGCCCTTGGCGGTAAGAACTGGCGTTAGCGAAAGGATCACCAGCGCTGTGCCCAAACTGATCGTAAGCCTGGCGCTTTTCCGGGTTGGCCAAGACTTCGTAGGCCTCGGAAATTTCCTTGAATTTTTCGGCCGCGTCGCCGGCCTTATTTCTGTCCGGATGATACTTTAACGCCTGCTGGCGGTAGGCTTTTTTCAGCTCAGCCGCCGAGGCAGTCTTGGCCACACCCAAAACTTCATAAAAATCCCGCTTGGTGGCCATTAGTCTTTGACGACTTCGCCTTCTTGGACGTCGGCCTTTTTGGATTCCTCTTTAGGTTTTTCGTACATGGCGGCGCCGACTTTTTGGATCGACTCGGACAGGTCTTTGGTCTTGGCTTCCAGTTCGTCCTTCGAGCCGGATTCCAAGACGTCTTTCAAGGCCTTGATCTTGGTCTCCACCTCGTCTTTGTCCTCTTTTTTGACTTTTTCACCGGCGTCTTTCAACGTCTTTTCGGCGGTAAAAATCAGCGTGTCTGCCTGATTCCTGGCCTCGATCCGCTCTTTTTTCAACTTATCCTCTTCGGCGTGTTTTTCCGCCTCTTTAGTGATCCGCTCGACTTCTTCTTTGCTCAACCCGGTCGAACCCTGGATGGTAATTTTCTGTTCTTTATTGGTCGCCTTGTCTTTGGCGGCCACGTTTAAAATCCCGTTGGCGTCCAAGTCAAAAGTGACTTCGATTTGGGGCACACCCCTTGGCGCGGGCGGAATGCCGTCGAGAATAAACCGGCCCAGGGATTTGTTGTCCGCGGCCATCGGCCGTTCGCCCTGCAGGACGTTAATCTCCACCGAGGTCTGATTGTCCGCCGCCGTCGAAAACACTTGCGATTTACTCGTCGGCACAGTGGTATTGCGCTGGATTAAGGGTGTGGCCACCTGGCCCAAAGTTTCCAAACCCAAGGTCAGGGGAGTCACGTCCAACAATAATACGTCAGTAACGTCGCCCATCAACACTCCGGCTTGAATCGCCGCTCCTAAAGCCACGACTTCGTCCGGGTTAACCGATTTATTCGGCTCTTTGCCGAAAAACTCTTTGACCACCGCCTGGACTTTGGGCATACGCGTCTGGCCGCCGACTAAAACGATTTCGTCAATATCTTTGACGGTTTTTTTGGCATCTTTCAAGCAGGCTTTAACCGGCCCCATGGTTTGTTGGATCAAGTCGTCAACTAATGATTCTAGCTTGGCCCGGGTCAGTTTCATGGTTAAGTGAAGCGGCTGGCCGTTTTTACCCTGGGTAATAAACGGTTGGTTGATCTCGGTCTCGGTCGAAGACGACAGTTCAATCTTGGCTTTTTCGGCCGCGTCTTTGATTCTTTGGAGCGCCTGTTTGTCTTCCTTTAAATCAATGCCGTTGTCTTTTTTAAATTCGCCGGCAATGTAGTCAATGATTGCCTGGTCAAAGTCGTCACCGCCCAAATGGGTGTCGCCGTTGGTGGCTTTGACTTCATAAACGTTATCGCCGAGCTCCAGCACGGAAATATCAAAGGTGCCGCCGCCCAAGTCGTAAACCACAATCGTCTGGGCTTTTTTCTTTTCCAGGCCGTAAGCTAAGGCGGCCGCGGTCGGCTCGTTTAAAATCCGCTCGACTTTTAGCCCGGCAATCTCGCCCGCTTGCTTGGTCGCCTGCCTTTGGGCATCGTTAAAATAAGCCGGAACGGTAATGACCGCTTTTTCGACTTTGGCGCCCAAATAGGCTTCGGCGTCGGCCTTGGCTTTAGCTAAAATCCTGGCGGAGATTTCCTGGGGGGTGTATTTTTTGCCGTCGACTTCGACCACAGCCATGTTATCTTTACCGGAGGCAATCTTGTAAGCCACCATACCCTGGGTTTTTTTGACTTCGGCATCACCCAGCTTCCGGCCCATTAACCGTTTAATACTATAAATAGTGTTACCGGGGTTTAAAACCATTTGCCGTTTGGCGACGTCGCCGACCAGATTTTTAGTTGGTTCGACCACCGAAGGAATCAGGTTCCGCCCTTCGCTGGTAGGAATGACTTTGCCGGCGCCGCCTTCCATGACGGCTACCACCGAATTAGTGGTGCCTAAATCAATGCCGATAATTTTGCTCATAAGTCTCCTTTGCCGACTTTGACCCGGGCAGGTCGCAGTACTTTATCATTTAATAAATAACCTTTTTGGGCCACGCTGACTACTTGGTCTTTTTTCCCTGGCGCCAGCTCCAAACACTCGGCCAGTTTCGGGTCAAAGACTTGGTTTAATAAATTCATTTCCTTGACTCCCTCTTCATTTAAAATTGTTTTTAATTTATCAACCGCCAAAGTTAAACCCTGGTCTTTAATATGAGCCTCAGCCGCTTCCAAATCATCAACCACCGGCAGCAGCTTTAATAAAAACTGTTCCAGGACGTATTTAACAAACTCCAGCCGCTCGCCTTCCACCCGTTTTTTCAAATTCTGATAGTCGGCCAAAGCCCGTTTTAACTGTTCTTCTTGGAGATTTTTTTTTGCCATAAAGTTTTACCAATTTTGAGAAATTTCGTTGGCTAAATTGCCAAAATATCTGATTACCGGAATCAGTTGAGGGTAGTTAAGCCGCGACGGACCGATTACCCCCAAAGAACCGGACAACTGCGGCGATTTAAAATCGGTAAAGACCATTCCTAAAGACTCAAACCCTTTTGCGTCGATGTCGTCACCGACTAAAACATGGACGGTTTCGTCGCCCGAAGCCTTGGTAAAAATCGCGTTGATGTGGGTGAACTCGTCGATTAAGGACAGGACCTCGCGGGCGACGTCGATGTCGTAAAACTCGGGGTTGTCCAAAATGTGAGCATAGCCGGCGTGGTAAACGTTGCCATTACTGGTACAGGCAATCGCCAAAGTACTGGTCGTCTCCGCCAACACCCGGGTGAGTTGGTGCAAAAACTTTTCCACTTCAAAACGCTGGTCCCAAACTTTTTCTTTAACGGCGACTTCTTCGGCCACCGACAGTTCCTGTTCTTTGATCAACTCCCGAACGTAGTACTTCAGCGCCATCGGCGTCGGGATCCGGCCGGCGGAGGTGTGCGGCTGGAGCAAAAAGCCCATTTTAGTGAGCGCCACCATTTCGTTTCGGATCGTGGCCGGGGAAATGCCCAAATTGTATTTTTTCTCCAAAGTAATGCTGCCGACCGGTTCGGCCGTCGAAGTGTACTCTTCAATGATCGTCTTTAAAATCTGTGCCTGTCTGTCAGTCAAATTCATAATTAGCACTAAACTATCACGACTGCTAACAGCTGTCAAGGGGGTTACTTAGCTGCAAATTCCAACTGATACACTTGCTCGCCATTATTCATTGTCCAGCCAACGTTTAATCCTAAAGTGTTTGTCAGATACGTTATCTTCATATTTTTACCGTCAGGGTGACTAACATCACCGCTTATTGAAGTTCCTAAAGTAACCAACAAGCTATTTCTAACGCTCCTTTTCCAAGAAGAATCAATCTCTGTAGCCAGTTCCGAACCCTCTCTGGTCAATTCCAAAATTGAACCAGGTTCTTTTTTGTTTAAAAATCTATTCACTTGTTCTAAAAATGCGTCAAATTCCTCCCGTTCGGATAATTGAATCCCTCGGTTCAACCGGTCTTTTGTCTTTGTGTCTAAAACAGGTTTTTCGTTCATTGGCCTGCATACTCTCTCTCTCTGGGGAAAATTCAACCGGAAAATCCGTCGGTTTGCCTGCAGGGTCCAACCCTGTAGGCTAAAAATCACCTAAATTCTCGCCAGTAACCTACAAGGTTGGACCTTGTAGGTTAAAAAACGTCCGCCACTAATTTTACACCCAGTTTTTTAAAGTCTTTGTCAAAAGAAAAAATTGTTTTAATCTTATTCCGCTTCATCGCCACCACGCTCGAGCAATCAATAAAAGAAATAGTTTTGGATTTAATCCGTTTAAATAAATCTCTCGCCTCTTTATGTACATACCTGTCGATAAATATTTCCTTAGCGTACGCATGAATTTTACTTAAAAATTCAATTGCCGCAGACTTTCCCATTTTTTTTGAAATAACTGTTAAAGATTCTCCAATTACGTCAGAAGAAGTAAAAAATTTAACTTTTTTAAGTTTTAAGACTTTATATAATTCTCTGGCTCGTTTATGGGTTGAATCATTATCGTCCTTAAAAGCAACAAAAACATTGGTGTCGATAAATGCCTTAGAGATCGTAGGCATATTTGTCGTATTCGGAATCTCCCGGTCCACTAACGGGATGAGACATCCACTCTTCCAAAGCCTCATATTGGGTTAACTTTTTTTTCGCTTTCTTCCTGATTTTCTTGCTTTCGACTTTCACCGCTTTGTCTAACAACTCCCGGGTCATTTGAGAAAAAGACTTACCCGCCAGGGCCGCCAATTCCTCAATGGCGAATTCGTGACTGTCTTCAAGTAAAATCTGTTTTCTTACCAACATACACACCTATATTACACAACTATTTAAAAGTTGTCAAGTCTTAACGATCTTGCTATAACCAATTTATGAATTTAAGACAAAGACGGTCGTTGGTTAAATTAATTTTTGGCGGGCTGACGCTAATAGTCCTGGGCGCCGGTTTATTTATCGGTTTAGGGTTTAAAGATAAAGTCGCCAATTTA
>Ga0155544_143_pt2 | contig 3603 bp, 6 predicted proteins | sample RifCSPhighO2_12_FD_107201 | JGI IMG/M metagenome (GOLD analysis project Ga0155544, IMG submission 107201) | Candidatus Beckwithbacteria bacterium RIFCSPHIGHO2_12_FULL_47_17
ACTCGGCCGGGAAGCAACGGTTTTTAGCGGGGATTTTAACGATGAAGTGAGTTTTAACGATGTGGCCGGAGCGATTGGCGAAAGATTTTTGGGCAAAAATTCCGGCAGATTAAAAATTGCCTACACGATCGAGTTCCACCCGGAAGAGGGCAAGTATCATTACACCGGCCATCGGACCTGCGGCGTGGTCCAGTCGCCCGAAGAAACCAGGGCCAAAGGCACAGTCTGCCATGTTTGCGGCCGGCAGTTAACCGTCGGGGTTGAGCACCGGGTGGATGAGCTAGCTAAGGATAGGCAAGAAATCAAACCGGTAAAGAAAACCAGTGAAGCGGGCGTGGTTGGTTATTATCATCCGACCGACTCAACCCGCCCGCCGTACGTCAAAATTGTGCCGCTCCATGAAATTTTGGCCGAAGTCGTCGGTGTTGTCAGTATTTCCAGCCCCAAGGTAACGGAATTATACGAACGCTTAATTGACGGTGTTGGCAGCGAGTTTGCCGTGCTCTTAAAAAGCGGTTTGGAGAAAATCAAAGCTGTTGCCGGGGAGAGAACGGCGGAAGCAATTCAAAAAGTCAGGAGCGGAGAGATTGTTGTCCAGCCCGGTTATGACGGCGTTTTTGGGGTGGTTAAAATTTGGGGTGACAAAAGCAGAACTGATCCGCTACAATCAAAGTCAGAACAAACTAGTTTGTTTTAAGGGAGGTGAAGATTAATGGCAACTAAAGAAAAAGTGGTCGCTTTTGGCCTGCCGCAAAATACGGCCGCTGCTTTAGCCTATGTTTTGGGTTGGCTGACAGGCTTAGTCTTCGTCCTTGTGGAGAAAGAGAACCGCTACGTCCGCTTCCACGCGATGCAGTCGCTGATGTTTTTTGCCGCTTTGACCGTAGCTTCGTTTATTCCGGTAATCGGCTGGCTGTTATCGCCGCTACTGATGATCGTCGGCTTTATCGCCTGGCTGATGTGTATCTATAAAGCTTACAACGGCGAAGAATTTGAACTGCCGCTTTTCGGCAAATTGGCCAAGAAACAATTGGCCAAGATGAAGTAGATGATTTTTGTCAATCGTGTCGACGCCGGTCAAAAACTGGCAGAGATTGTTGTCAAAAAAATTCAGGGTAAGGGTTTGGTGCTGGGCATTCCCCGTGGCGGCGTGGTCGTAGCTAAGATTGTGGCTAATAAACTGGGCTGGCCGCTCGATATTCTGGCGGCCAAAAAGATCGGCGCTCCGGGTAATCCGGAGCTGGCGGTGGGGGCGCGGATTAAACCGCCGCTGCCTAAACTTAAAGGGATTAAACAAGTAGTTTTAATCGATGACGGCGTGGCGACCGGATATACCTTGGAAGCGGCAATAAAATACCTTAAGGGATTATCCCTGAAGGTGATCGTGGCCGTACCGGTGGCGGCTAAAGATTCAGCCGAACGCTTAAAAAAATTAGTCGACCAGTGGATTTGCCTGCACGAAGCCGATAATCTGGTGGCCGTAGGGCAGTTTTACCGGGAGTTTGAGCCGGTAGACTAATCCTGTACCAGTGGCCGCATCATTGCTTGAATCAGAGCATCGGTCACTTGCTGTAGTTCCGGCGAATCACCCAGAAATGTTGCCGGCGATTTCCCGGTATAAGTAATTTCGTGGCCGCGAATTTGCATTAGGTGACCATCCAATCCGTATTCAAAGTGGACTTTTATTGCCAAATAAGGGTTTTCCTGATTAGCAAGAGTGCCAAGGTCAATTTGGACCGCTTGATAGGTGAGTGAGTGATCGTTTTCGTCAGCGTTAGGCAATTTAATTATCTCTGACCCGCGCCAGCTATTGGGATTGGTAAGGTTGGCAATCTGATCAGCCGAGCTAAATAGAGATTGAAGAAAGGGTAAAAATCCTGATCGGTCGATTTCCAGCCCAAGCCTTGCTCTTAATGGCAGTTTGTCTGCCGCCGAGGGGAAACTGCCATGTTCTTTTAGTTGAAATAACATAATTGCCGGCGATTATAGCATATTTGATAGAATAGACTATGAAGTTGATCGTCGGTTTGGGAAATCCGGGGGGAAAGTATAAAAACACGCGGCACAATGCCGGTTTTTTAGTGGTGGACGAACTGGAGAAACTTAATTTGCCCAATATGGTTTTGTTTAAGCCGCAAAAGTTCATGAACCGCAGCGGTGCGGAAGTCAAGAAGTGGTTGAAAAAATGGAAGGGTCGAACCCTTCCGGATTTGTACGTCGTCCATGACGACCTGGATATCCCTTTGGGTAAGTTTAAGATCCAGTTCGGCAAAGGGCCGAAAGTCCATAACGGTTTGAGTTCGATTTACGAACAATTGGGGACCAAAGATTTTTGGCATATAAGAATCGGCATTGACGGAGACAGGGACGGTAAGAGCGGGGAAGATTTTGTTCTGGAAAATTGGCGGCCGGAAGAGAGGGAAGTAATTAATTTAACGATTATAAACATCATAAATTTTATAAAAACTATATAACCAGAACTAAACGAGGCGGGCAGCCAAAGTCGTTATTTGACTTGCTGTCTAAATACGATTTGGATAAGAAAAAATACATTTCCCAGGAATGGCAGGATTATGCTTACCGGTTGGCGATCGCCCTGGACGATTTACAGCATAAATCTCTCTACATGCGTCTTAGCAAAAACACACCCCGGGCGCAGTTGGAAGAAACCAAAAACTGGGTCAAAGACGCGTCTAATGTTAAAAATAAAGCCCGGCTGTTTATGTGGAAGTTGAAAGAAATACGGCAAAGAAAATAACAATTATAATGGTTATAACGATTATAAAAGTTATATGAAAACATTTTTTGATCAGGTTTATGCCTTAGTTAAACAGATCCCGTCGGGTAAAGTGGTGACTTACGGCCAGATTGCTAAAAAGCTAGGCACGCGGGATGCCAGAAGGGTGGGTTGGGCCTTACATGCCAATAAGGAAGACAGCGGCGTCCCGTGCCATCGGGTGGTCAATCAAAAAGGCGGTTTGGCAATCAACTTTGCTTTTTACGGTGATATGGAACAGCGGCGGCGGCTGGAGGAAGAAGGGGTGAGTTTTAGCGAAAAAAACTTAGTTGATTTGAAAAAACACCGGCACGTTTTTAAAGAATAATGGTCATAACGGTTATAACCATTATAAAAATTATATGAAGATCATCGTTTCCGGTCGGATCCAGGGAGTAGGGTTTAGGTATTGGCTCAAGGGAAAATTTATGGAACTGGGGATAGATGGCAAAGTATGGAATAATGATGACGGTACGGTGGGAGTTGAATTTTCGGCAGGATCGGATCCTTCCAAAAAGCTGCTGGGGATGCTTAAGCAGGGGCCGCCGTTGGCAAGGGTGGATAAAGTGACTATACTAAAAGAATAACAATAAAATTTATAATGATTATAACAATTATAAATATTATACTTGGGGCTATAATCGGCTGGCTGATTCCCTGGTTGGACAAAATCGTCTACATTTACATTCTTCACCCCGAGGTCCAAGCCGCCCAGTACGTTAAATACCAAATCAGCCAAAAACAGTTTAAGGCGGCGTGGCAGAGCTTGAACACCCGGGCCAAGGAATTTGATAAACTAACCACCAGAAGCCTGTTGTTTCAACTAG
>Ga0155544_120_pt1 | contig 3080 bp, 4 predicted proteins | sample RifCSPhighO2_12_FD_107201 | JGI IMG/M metagenome (GOLD analysis project Ga0155544, IMG submission 107201) | Candidatus Beckwithbacteria bacterium RIFCSPHIGHO2_12_FULL_47_17
TCTGCCGGCAAAAGCCCGGTTAAGGGTAAATATATATTGTATGTTGGTACCCTCCAGCCGCGCAAAAACATCGACGTTTTAATCGAAGCCTGCAAGGACGGACCCTGCAGGCTGGTGATAGCCGGTAAAATCGGCTGGAAGTACCAACCAAAAGCCGTACCCCACGTTAAATATCTCGGCTTCGTCCCTCAAGATCGTCTCGCCGCCCTCATTAAAGGCAGTCAGGGTTTGGTTCTGCCTAGTTTATACGAGGGTTTCGGCATTCCCGTGGTCCAAGCCATGAGTTTGGGCGTGCCGGTTTTAGTTTCCCGCAACTCGTCTCTGGTCGAAATCGTTGCCGACTCCGGCCTCTTTATCGAGCCGCCGTTTGATGCCAGTGCCATCCTTGCGGGCCTGGCCAAATTATTATCTTTGACCCCCTCCCAAAAACAAGCTTTGACTGCCAAAGCCAAACTTCGAGCCCAACAGTTTTCCTGGGCCAATACCGCCAAGGTTATTTTATCCACAATTCAGGAAAAATTGAGAAAGTAGAGTAAAATATAATTATGGTTAATGACAGAGGACAAGAAATATCTGAATCTCACCCAGATCAAACGAGAATGATGGATTATGATGCGATTTTAAGCCAGAGGAGAGAATTAACGCCAAGCGATGCTCAACTGGCAGGAGATTTTATTGAAACAGGAATGAAACTTGTTAAAAAAGGAACCCTAGACAAAAAAACTGGGTTTCAAACGGCATACCTGAAAGCTAGGAAAATTATCGAAAGAAAAGTAGATACTAACGGTAATATATTTTATGCGATGATAAGAGATTTTGACCCGAAAGGTAAGAAGGATTTAACCGGTGGGTTAGTTGTCAGTTATTTTGAAACTGACACAAATGAAGAACTAATCGGAGAAGAAGAATTATTAACTTTACCCCGCCACAGAAGCCAGGTTAAACAACCTTTTGTAAGTGATTTGGAAGATAAAAACATGGATTGGCAGAAACTAAGGGGAGTTACTGCCTCATTAAATAAAACCCCCGAGTTCATCACCAAAGAAAAATTTGAAACATTAGAACATAAGTTAACTTAAAAAATAGAAATCATGAACTCACCTTTTAAAGACAGACATAATCAATCACTAACCTGGCCTGAAGCGGCCGTAAAAATTGCCGAGAGATTTTATAATTATTATCTGGATTTGAAAGTGGCGTTGCTGTGGTTGCTGGGTTATATCCCCTCGCACGAAATCAGGTTAATGATTTTTGATTTGGCCGGGGTAAAAATCGGCGAAGATTCGACGATCCACATCGGCGCCCGGTTTTACCAGCCCAAAAACGTGACTGTAGGTTGCGGCACGATCATCGGCGACCACGCTACTTTGGACGGCCGGGCCAAGCTGACCATCGGCGACCACGTGGACATTGCCAGCGAGGTGATGATTTTTAACGGCGAGCACGATATTAATTCGGCCGCGTTCGAGCCGGTAAACGCGCCGGTAGTGATCGGCGACTATGTCTTTATCGGCCCCAGAGCAATTATTCTGCCGGGAGTGATAATTGGTAAAGGCGCAGTGATCGCGGCGGGCGCGGTGGTCACCAAAGACGTCGCCGAAAAAACCATCGTCGCCGGTGTGCCGGCCGAGCCGATCGGTCACCGTCAGGCTAAGGTGTTAAATTATCGCTTGGGCCGGGCGAGGCTGTTTCAGTAATGGATTTGTCGATTATCATCATTAACTATAAAACCAAGTCGGTGACGGCCGATTGTTTAAACAGCCTTAAAAGATCCAACGATAAATTAACCAAAGAAGTGATCGTGGTGGATAACGGCTCCGGCGACGGCTCGATTGAGTATCTTAAAACTAAGTTCCCTTGGGCAAAAGTTTATGACGCGGGCAGTAACTTAGGTTTTGCCGGCGGCAACAATTTTGGCTTTAAAAAAAGCACCGGAAAATATATTTGGTTGTTAAATAGCGACACTTTACTGCAAAAAGAGACAATAAGTGTTCTCATGAAAAAGGCCATGAAAAATAACTCGGCGATTGCCTCGTGCCGGCTGTTAAATCAGGATGGTTCAATCCAGCCCCAGGGCGGTTATCTGCCTGATTTGTGGCGTTTGGCCGGCTGGATGCTGTTTATCGACGACTTGCCGATAATTTCTTGGTTTTTCCCGGCCTATCACGTTAACCGTAAGCGTTATTTTAGAAAAAATCAGCATCCGGGCTGGCTGGCCGGTACGGCCCTGTTAATCCGCCGGGATGTTTATCAAAAATTAAAGGGCCTGGACGATAATATTTTTATGTACGGTGAGGACGTGGAGTTTTGTCTGCGGGCCAAAAGCTTGGGCTGGGCTCCGGATTATTTTGCCGAAGCCCACTTGACCCATTTAGGCCAAGCCTCGGGTTCGAGCCGGGGAGCGATTTTAGGCGAATATAAAGGTTTAAAATATATCTATCAAAAACACTTTCCCGTTTGGCAGGGTTGGGTGTTAAAATTAACGTTGATGACCGGAGCAATTTTAAGGAGAATAATTTTTAGAAACGAAATCTATGCGGAAGCTTTTAAATTGGCTTAGTGACTATTGGTTGACGTTCGCGGCGGCTTTTTTGCTGATATTCTTGCCGCTTTACCCCAAGTGGCCGCTGTTTGACGTCCTGCCCGGCTATAACGTCCGGGTGCGCTTGGAAGATATTGTGATACTTTTGGTTAACCTGATTTTTTGGACTCAGGTACTGCTCAAAAAAATCAAGATTAAGCGGGCGCCGCTTTTAAAGCCGATGCTGATTTATTTGGGTATCGGGTTTTTGTCGACGCTGTCAGCCATCTTTATTACCAAAACTGTTTATCCGGAATGGATCCAGATTGCCAAACTTTATCTTCACTGGGTGAGGCGGATTGAGTACTTTTCTTTATTCTTTATCTTCTTTTTTGCCGTTAAAAACAAACTTCAACTCCAGCGGTTTTTGCTGATTTTGGGCGTGTCGGTTTTGGGTGTGGCCATTTACGGTTTCGGACAGAAGTACCTTTATTGGCCGGCTTACTCAACCATGAACCGCGAGTTTGCCAAAGGGATTGCCTTGTACCTGACCGAGCAC